>Ga0187780_10000538_pt1 | contig 28504 bp, 22 predicted proteins | sample 1015_Q2_SP10_20__FD_132429 | JGI IMG/M metagenome (GOLD analysis project Ga0187780, IMG submission 132429) | Tropical peat soil microbial communities from peatlands in Department of Meta, Colombia - 1015_Q2_SP10_20_MG | ecosystem: Environmental > Terrestrial > Soil > Wetlands > Peat | place... | reverse complement strand
CCAGGCGAAGAAACGTGAGCTTATCAAAATCATTTCAGTTCGTTTTTTTTCTTGTGGTTTTCACCGCTCTTCCCTGCTTGAAAGCTTCAACGGCACATCAGACTCCTACAGCAGCTGCACAAACGGGAGGAGAGCCAGGCAATTTGAGTGGCGGCAGCGCGGAGTTGCAGCGTGTGATTGCCCAGATGGATCACACGGCGTCCAACTTTCGCACCACGAGAGCCAGCTTTGTGTGGACTCAATACACCTCAGTGGTAAACGACATTACCGACACGCAAAAGGGGACCGTCTATTTCCGCCATGCCGGCCAGCAATTGGAAATGATGGCAGACATCAGCGATCCTGCGCCGCCGAAATACGTACTCTTCACCGGCAGCAAAGTCCAGGTTTATCAGCCAAAAATAGATCAAGTCACCCAGTACGATACCGGCAAAGATCGCGCGGCGTTCGAGAGTTTCCTGGTCCTTGGTTTTGGGGGCAGCGGACAAGACATGCTGAAGTCGTTCGAGGTCAAGTATCTCGGCGTGGAAAACGCCGGCGGCATGGAGACGGCAAAGCTTGAACTGGTGCCTAAGTCCGAGAAGGCACGCAATACCTTTAATCGCATTTGGCTGTGGATCGACCCGAATCGCGGCGTATCGGTACAGCAGAAACTCTTCGCGCCGGACGGAGACTACCGGCTTGCCGAATATTCTGACATTCGTCTGAACGAGAAAATTCCGGACAGCGTTTTCAAGCTTAAGACCAGCGGCAGAACGAAGTTCTTGTCCCCCAAAGGCTAAGTGTTACCTGGAGTTAGCCCGGCGAAAAGATAAAGGCTGAAAAAATGAAAGTAGGGCGTTATACTGCAAAAACGTACTTGCAGCGGTACAGGTTCTCAGATTCATCAGAATTTTCATGGCCAGAGTTTTCACAATTCCTGTTCCTCCCAAAGTTCCCCGCCGCCGTGAACGCAATCCCGATCCGCGCTACGTGGACGGACAACGGCTATTAGTTGAAGCGATGAAATATCTGACTCGGGCTGACCCAATCGCAAATCGCCCGGCTATCGAATTGCTTTCCGAGCACGTGCGCACCCGTTTTCGGATGACCGATTCTCCTCTGGCCTGAGCCTGCTCTCCGAGGTTACCGTTAGCATTCGCAGGGGTGAGTGTCTGGCGGCAGAGCGTCAGAATTGCTGCAGCTGCCAGGACAATCACGACGGGATAGCACTCAAGAGTGTAGCGTGGCTCGGGATTCTCCAGGGTTCCCAGGAAAGCGGACCGTACCACCACAAAAGTGAGCAACAATCCAACGTAGGGCATGTGCCGCAACCGAACGCCTCCCAGCAGGGCCGCAGCAATATAGAGCAAGTTGACAACGCCGAGTGTGATGTTGAGCGCAAGCCATTTTGGCGGTTCGTCGAATTCCCACCATCGCGTGTTACACGGAAGTAACTCGGTGCGCGGCCGAAGCCACATATCCGCAATCCGCAACAGGGGCAGCCAGAGGTAATACCGCAATGGAGCGCGGTGGATGCGCTGCGCAGCCACTTCCGCGAATCTCAGATCCAGATCGGGTGTGATGCGTAGCACGCGATTGTAGTCGTCCAGCAGCCGGTTAGTGCGATCCCGCTCTGACTCATCGTCGAAGGCGCGGGAAGGAAGCTGGTCCACATCCATCGGACTTCCGGGCACCGACCAGTAGATTTCCTCGGTCGACGCGTAATCGGCGATCCAAGTTTTCATCCAACGCTCAAAACCCAGCGGGACAAATGTTCTCTCTTCGTTCGCATACCGCGGCGCCAAGGGTTGAAATTGGTGAAAGGTGTGCATGTTCCGCACCGCCCACGGGACAAGCGGGGCGATGGCAGTGATCAGGACAATGGTGGCCTGAAGCACGCTTACGCGGGCATCGTCAGTGCGATCCGGGCGAATCAAACGCCAACCCAGATACACCTCGATCGCGACGAGCAGTAATCCACCGTCCGGCCGCAGCACCAGGGCAGCGCCGGTCGCCAGGCCGACGCCCGTCCATACGCGCCAGCTTGAATTTTCCAGGCCGATCATGGCCAAATCCAAGGCCAGAGAGGTGAAAAAGATTTCCCATGTCTCGGTCAATACTGCACCGCTGTAGTTGGCGAGAAAAGGGCAAACCGCGGCCAACACAAAAGCAATCTTCGCAGCTCTTGGCGAGATCACCCGTTGAGCGACATCGGCGACCACAAAGCAGGTGCCAATATCCACGATCATTTGCAAAATGAGGACTGCCCGGTAGTGCTCGACGCCGAAAATCCAGAAGACGATGGCGAGAAAAACGGGATATCCCGGGAGGCGGATGTAAGTTGGGGAAACCTCGTTGATGCCGCTAAGTCCATAGATGCCGTGCAGCACCCAATTCTTGGCGATGTCGCCGTAAACGAGAGAATCTGTCGTGATGGCAGGAAAACGAAAAATAAACAGCAGGCGAAGCGCGACTCCGCCAATCAGCACCCAAAAGACGAAACGAGAAGAGTTGCGCACGATCTCGCGCACACACGGAATATAGCAGCTTTCAGTATCCGCAGAGCTTCCGAGTCATCGCGCCCGAACGAGAGGTTAGGTGGATAGAAACCGAGCGGGCCGATAAGAATCAACGCGCATGTCGTTGACCGCATTTTGCATGCATTCTACGATGTAGTGAGTCGAATGACACAGCCCGTCTTTTACGATCCCCGCCAGGCCCGATGGAGGCGCCTGCGGCGCCTGTTCGACGCCCTCGCGATCTGCTTCATGCTGCTGGTGATCTTCTTTCTGTACAACGCAATACACGGCGAGCAACTCCCGGCCTTGTTCTGGAAGGCAGAAACCAAGCCTTACCACGCTTTGAGGGAAACTGAGCGGCAAAGGGCCAGAGAGCGTCGCCGTTTGGCCGCCGAGCGTCGCTCACACCATAAAGGGCAGGGATCTCCGCTTCTGAAACCAGATACCGAAGAAGGGCCACGGGCGGCTTTTTACGTCGCCTGGGATGCGGCGAGCTTCTCGTCTTTGCGCGAGTACGCCCGCCAAATTGACCTTCTGTATCCCGAATGGCTGCACGCAGTAACACGAGACGGGCGGCTGCAGGCGATTGACGAGCAGACGGGCAAGTTCTTCGATGTATTGCAGGGCACGACGCCCCGCACCGTGGACGACAAGGTAATGCCCTTTCTTAAGTCGGAAGGGACCGGCATGGAAGTGTACCCGATGGTTAACAATTCCAACGGAGCAGATTGGGTCGATATCAGCGGCTTTCTCAATGACCCGGCGGCCCGCGCGCGCTTCCGCCACGAAATTGCCGTGTTTCTGGCGAGCGACAAGTACCGCGGCCTCATGGTGGATTTCGAGGAGTTTCCCCGCAGCGGTCAGCCGGGCTTCAACAAGCTGTTAACCGAACTTTCCGTGGAACTGCACGGCAGGGGGCTGAAATTGTACGTCAGTGTTCAGCCTCATAACGAAGACTTCAATTATTCAGTAATTTCTGCCGCTGCCGACGGGGTAGTCGTCATGGATTACGACGAGCATTTCCCCGGCGGCGAGCCAGGCCCGGTTGCCTCGCAGGATTGGTTCGTAAAGAACCTGCAGATTGCTAAGAAACTAGTTGCACCGCAGAAGATCATCGTCGCTATCGGCAATTACGGCTATGACTGGGTACAGCGAACAAAGACCGGTGAACTTCCGCCCGGCATGAAAGACACCAATTCTTCAGTCCAGGATGCCTGGCTGACGGCAAGAGATTCCGAAGAAGACGTGGACTTCGACGGGGACGCCCTGAACCCCCATGTCAGCTACATGGACGAGAATAACCTCCGCCATGACATCTGGTTCCTGGATGCGGTCACCGCCTTGAATGAGATGCGTGCCGCCCAAACTCTGGGCATCCAAAGCTTCGCCCTTTGGCGTCTGGGATCAGAGGACCGCTCGCTTTGGAAAGTGTGGGACATCCCGGGCGAGGCAGATTCAGTCGACAAATTGAAGGATGTGCCTCCGGGCGATGACGTCGACATGGAAGGCAACGGCGAGATTTTTCGAATCGAGGCTGAGCCTACTCACGGCACGCGCACTCTCACAGTTGAACCCTCGTCCGGTCTGATTAGTGACGAAGAGTTTGACGCTTTACCCGAGCCATATCGAGTCGCGCGGTATGGGTACGACCCCAACAAGGTGACGCTCACGTTTGATGATGGTCCCGATCCAGAATGGACGCCAAAAATTCTCGATGTCCTTAAGCGCAAGAACGCGCCCGGGACTTTCTTCCTGATCGGCCTCGAGGCAGACAAGTTCGGCGGCATCGCGTCGCGCATTTACCGCGAGGGGCATGAAATCGGAAATCACACGTTTACTCACCCCGATATCAGCAACATATCTACAAAACTGAATCAGCTGGAAATCAACCTGACGGAGGAACTGTTTGCCAGCCGTCTCGGGGTGCATACGATTCTGTTCCGGCCACCTTATTCGATTGACCAGGAGCCGGACACCACGGATCAGGTTCGACCGCTGAAGATCGCGCAGGATATGGGCTATATCATCGTGGGCGACAAGGTCGATCCCAACGATTGGCGAGAGAACCCGCGGCCCACGGCAGCGGAAATCGCGGATCGCGTGATTACTCACCTGCCGCCCTGTGGCGCCGATACCCGCTTCTGCGGAAGCATCGTTCTGCTCCATGATGGCGGCGGAAACCGCAGCCAGACGGTGGCTGCATTACCCGAAATCATTGACGGCATTCGAGCCAAGGGCCTCGAGATTGTTCCCTTGTACGACTTGCTGGGTAAAACCAAGGCTGATGTGATGCCGGCCTTACCTGCGAACGAGCGCTGGGCGGCGCGCATCGATTGGCTTGGCTTCGCGCTGTGGGATTTTGTCAGCAAAGGCATCGTCTGGATCTTTTTCCTCGGCGACTTATTGATGACCGGGCGGCTTTTGTCCATTGGGGCTCTCGCGATTTACGACCGTGTGCGGCAGAACCAGGTTGACGCTCCGGTCGGGGCGGCTTCCTACCGGCCTAAAGTTGCGGTTTTAATTCCGGCCTACAACGAGGAAAAGGTCATCACGCGAACCGTGCAGGCGGTTCTGGATTCCGACTACCCAGACCTGCGCGTGATTGTCATCGATGATGGATCGCGTGATCGGACTTTGGAAGTAGCGCGCGCGGCATTTGCCGAGGAAGAGAGGTCTGGTCGCGTACTTATCCTCACCAAACCGAACTCGGGCAAAGCTGAGGCGTTGAATTTTGGACTTCAACATCTTCGAGATGAAGAGATCTTCGTCGGAATCGATGCAGATACTGTGATTGCCCCCAATGCAATCTCGCGTCTGGTTCCGCATTTCCAGAATCCCAAAGTCGCAGCGGTTGCGGGAAATGCCAAGGTCGGAAACCGCGTCAACCTTTGGACGCGTTGGCAAGCCCTGGAATACATCACCAGCCAGAACTTCGAGCGGCGCGCGCTCAACACTTTAGGAGCGGTGAGTGTCGTACCCGGCGCGATCGGGGCATGGCGAACCTCGGCCGTAGAGGAAGCCGGTGGTTATCACACCGACACCGTTGCCGAAGATGCCGACCTTACGATGGCCCTGCTGCGACGTGGCTACCGCGTGGAGTACGAAGACCTGGCGCTCGCTTATACCGAAGCGCCGGTCAATGCCAATGGCCTCATGCGGCAGCGATTTCGCTGGTCTTTCGGCATTTTGCAGTCGGTCTGGAAGCATCGCGCGGTTTTCGCGCGAAAAGGAGTCTTGGGCTGGGTTGCTTTGCCGAACATCGTGATCTTTCAGATCCTGCTGCCGGTGGTGTCGCCATTCATTGATCTGATGTTTACCGTCGGCGCGGCCTGGTATTTCCTGCAAAAATATTTTCATCCGGATTCGACCGATCCTGCGAGCTTCCAGCGCCTGGTTTTGTTTTTCGCCGCATTCCTGGTCATTGATTTCATCACTTCGGCCATCGCATTCGCGTTGGAACGGCGGCAGCCCGAAGCAAAAGAAGATGTCGGACTGCTAAGCCAGGTCTGGCTGCAGCGCTTTGCTTATCGGCAACTGTTTTCAGTCGTTCTTTTTAAGACCTTGAAGCGGGCGATTGAAGGTCAGCGGTTTGCGTGGGACAAGCTGGAGCGGACCGCCGCATTGAGTTACAAAGTGCCGCAAAGCCGCGAGTCGGTGAAGGTCCCGTAGCAGAGGCATTTCAGACACTGGCGGTAGTATCATCTTCACGTGAGGTGCACTTATGGCAACGATTGAAGCCCCGGTTCGTCCAGAGATCCGCTTGCATGAAGGCCGGTTTGAAAACGAGCGCCTGCTCGACTTTGGCAAGGAAGAGAACGCGCGGAAGATGCGGGCCGCGATCGAGAAAGTGCGCGGACAACTGGGCCGCGAATATGACCTGATCATCGGCGGCAAGCGAATCAAAACTCAGGAGAAGATCAAATCGCTCAACCCTGCCCGACCTTCCCAAGTCGTTGGAGTGCACCAGAAGGCAGGCAAAGAGCACGTCGAACCGGCCATCCAGGCGGCGCTGCGGGCTTTCGAATCCTGGAGCCGGACCTCCGTCGAGGAACGGGCCAGCCTGCTGTTTCGGGTAGGCGACCTGCTTCGCGAGCGCAAGTTCGAATTCATGGCGTGGATGGTCTTTGAAGTCAGCAAGAACTGGGCCGAAGCTGATGGCGACGTCGCCGAGACCATCGACTTCTGCGAATACTACAGCCGCGAGGCCTTGCGACTGTCAAAGGTCACTGCAGATGTCCAGCTACCGGGAGAACGTGATTCCTTGTTCTACATTCCCCTGGGCGTTGGCGCCGTTATTCCACCGTGGAATTTTCCCTGTGCCATCATGGCTGGTTTGACGCTGGCTTCCATCGTTGCCGGGAATACTGTGGTCCTCAAGCCTTCCAGCGATTCTCCAACGATCGCGGCAAAGTTTGTCGAGCTGCTGGAGGAAGCAGGAGTCCCGGAGGGCGTAGTCAACTTCTGCCCGGGATCAGGCGCTACTTTCGGCAATGCTCTGGTGGCGCATCCGAAGACTCGCTATATCGCATTTACCGGGTCGCGCGAAGTCGGGCTCGACATTAACAAGAGCGCCGCCGAAGTTGGCTCCGGTCAGCTCTGGATCAAGCGGACCATCCTCGAAATGGGCGGCAAAGACGCGATCATCGTGGACGCGGATGCCGATCTCGACGCCGCTGTCGAGGGTGTCGCTGCGTCTGCATTCGGCTTCCAGGGCCAGAAGTGCTCCGCCTGTTCCCGCGCCATCGTGGACGAGCGGATCTACGACAAATTTCTTGAACGGCTCAAGGCCCGCGTCGAGAAGATCACCGTCGGAGATCCCGCTGAAAATCCGAACATGGGCGCCGTGATCAACGAAGGTTCGATGAAGTCGATCCTCGACTACATCGAATATGGCAAGAAAGATGGCCGACTCATCACCGGGGGCGGGAGGGCGAGCAATGCCGGGGAAGGCTATTTTGTTCAGCCCACGGTAATCGCCGACATTAAACCCAAATCAAAACTGGAACAGGAAGAAATCTTCGGCCCGGTGCTGGCCGTGATCAAGTCAAGAAATTACGATCATGCTCTGGAAATCGCGAATGACACCGAATTCGGCTTGACCGGTGCGGTGTACAGCAAGTCTCGGGAGAAGCTCGAGCGCGCAGTCCGTGAATTTCACGTCGGCAACCTGTACTTAAACCGCAAATGCACTGGCGCCATGGTTGGCGCGCATCCGTTTGGCGGCTTCAACATGTCCGGTACAGACTCGAAGTCCGGAGGGCCCGACTACCTATATCTTTTCACCCAGGCCAAGTCCGTGGGAGAGAAGGTTTCTTAGGTCCGACGGATGCGAACGACGTTAGCGCTGCGTGCACCTTTCACTCCGCCGAGTCTCTCATTCACTTCGGACTCTCAGGAATTCATTGCGCTTGCGTTGCAAGCCCGCCTGGACATAATCGAGCGCGAAATTCTGCGCCTGGCGCAGCTCGCGTCAACAACCAACGACCTCAAGCGGCAACAAGAGTACTTGACGCTGGCGCAGGACTTGCAGAAAGATGCCAGGGAAATCCGTGCCGAGCTACATCGTCATTCGCAGGCGGCCAGTGAGGACAGCTGGTGGGCCGCTTGCCGTCACGCCGTGCAGACGCATCTGAATCGCTTGCTCAACTGGCGGGGTGGCCGTCTGCGGTAAAGTACCAAGAGCACAGATCCGGCGGGGCAGTCTCGATTCGCGAATTGCCGGCTTGCTAACTATCTTCCAATTGGGGAAAGAACCAATGAGACTTCGGGTGGCAATTTTGTTTTACCTCATCTGTTGCATAACGATGCAGTTGTCCGCGCAGGATCCTTCCGGCCGCGCGGCTGCCGAGGCGGCCGGCAAAGTCATGAGTCCGGCCCAGATACGGGCACACATGCGCTTTCTGTCCGACAGCCTTCTGCAAGGCCGCGCCCCCGGAACAGCCGGGTATGACATCGCTGCTCGTTACGTCGCGACCGAATTGGAGGGCATGGGTCTGAATCCTGGCGCTTCGGGCAGCTGGTATCAGACAGTGCCCTTAGCAAAGGCTGTAACGGATGCGTCTGCTAGTTCTCTGGTGCTTACGCGCAATGGCAAGGAGCGGAAGCTGATTGATGCCAAGGATTATGTTCTCTCGACGTGGTTCGCGAGCCCGGCGAAAGGGGAATCCAGACCGGAGAGTGATGTAAGTGCGCCTGTCGTTTTCGTGGGTTTCGGCGTGACTGCACCCAACCGGAAATATGACGACTACTCTGGGGTTGACGCGCGCGGCAAGATTGTCGCGACCATTTACGGCGGGCCGCCGGCATTTCCGTCCACAGAACGAGCCTACTACTCCGATGAGATTGTGAAGCAGAGAAACGCTGTCGCGCATGGAGCAGTGGGGCGACTCTCGATCGTGCTGCCTGAGGATTGGAAACGGTATCCGTGGGATTGGCTGGTTCCACAGATTCAAGTGGGTGAAATGCATTGGCTCGACAGTCATGGCGTGCTGCATGATTTCTTTCCGGAGTTGCGCGGTGCTGCCCTGCTCAGCGAACAGGAGACTGAATTGCTCTTTTCCGGGGCGTCGAAGACCGCGGAAGAAGTTTTTGCTGCGGCTCGAGCCAGTAAGCCGCAAGGATTCCCATTGCCGCTTGGTGCCCACATCCACACCGTTGCGAATCAAACCGTCGTTCAAAGCCCTAACATCGTTGCTGAGCTGAAAGGCTCCGACCCGGCTCTGCGCGATCAATACGCGGTCTACACGGCGCACGTTGACCATCTTGGAATTTGTCCTCCTGTGAATGGCGACAATGTCTGCCACGGCACTATCGATAACGGTTCCGGGACGTCGACGCTACTGGAGATCGCCCGAGCTTATGCCACACTGCCGCCGCCCCGGCGTTCCGTACTCTTCGTCTTCGTCACCGGAGAAGAAATGGGACTGCTCGGCTCAGATTATTTCGCACACTTTCCAACCGTTCCCCTGAGATCGATTGTGGCGAACGTGAATATTGACGGCGCTCCGGGAACTTACTTTCCTATGAAAGACGTTGTCGCACTTGGAGCGGAACATTCCAGTCTCGGGGATGAGGTCGCATCGGCTGCGAAAACGATTGGCTACGACCTGAGTCCAGATCCGATGCCGGAGGAGGTTTTGTTCATCCGCAGCGATCAATACTCATTCGTTTTGCAAGGAATACCCGCCGTCGATATTACAGATGGCACGCGTTCGACCGATCCCAAGGTGGACGGGCTGGCGGTGATCAAGCAGTGGCTGGTGACCCGTTACCACACACCGCTTGACAACATGGAACAGCCGATCGACTACGACTCTGCCGCAAAGGGAGCGGTAATGAATTTTCTCGTGGGATACCAGGTGGCCCAACATGCCAATCCTCCCGACTGGAACAAGGGAGATTTCTTCGGCACAACTTTCGGCCCGCGCCACAACGCGCAACGGGAAGCAGAATGAAAGCCACCGGATCCAAATAAAAAGGCCGCCAGTGGCGGCCCTTTCCTCAAATTGCTTAGTTTTACGATGGGACCGCTTGCTGTCCCGCTTGGGGACTGGCTGCGGCCGTCGCCGCCGCGGCTTCGTTCAGGATGCGGTGATGAATGGTGAACAGAGCCAGCTCCAGCCGGTCGGAAACACCGATCTTGTCATAGACATTGCGCAAGTAGTTCTTGATCACCTGCTCGGTGGTACCGAGCTGGGTTGCAATTTCCTTGTTCTTGTATCCCTGGACGATCAGGGCAACAATCCGGAGCTCCTTGGCGGTCAACCGGTCGCGGACTCGCAGGCCTACCATATCGTTTTCGGTGAGCTCGCTCGGTACCGCGATGTCCTGCACCCAAGTCTCGCCCCGCGCCACTTTGCGCACGCAATCCACCAGCGCTGCGCTGGTCACGTTGCGATAGACAACTCCATGAGCTCCGTTGCCCATATATCGCTGGGCGCTCTCGCCGGTATCGGCCAGGATCACCACTCGCGTTTTAACCTTGTTTGCCGACTGCAGGATGGCATTGAAGTCGTTGTGAAATCCACCCGCCACAATCAGCACTGCCGCACGAAACTTATCGAGAGCCATGAACATCTGCTCAGCAGTTTGGGCTTGCGCCACAATCCGCATCTCGTCTTCAACGGCGAGCACTTTGGCGATCCCCGCGCGGAAAATTGCCTGATTGTCGGCCAGAATCAGTTTCAACATGGCGTCACCACCTCAAAGTTACGCAACCCCGGCCTGATCTGGCCGGGCACATCAGGGCGGACCCGATCGGTTATCCCCCGATCACAGAATCCTATTCGCGGCGTATAAAATCGTACGAGTCGATCACACAGGCCACGCCGCGTGTGTCCTTCGCGTCGCCAGAGGCGGGCTCATCCGTACGTACTACTCGCCCGCGGCACTGCACAACGACCGGCTCTTTAGCGCCCGTCACTTCCGGTGGCAGGGCGATCTCAAATTCGACATTGGAGCCGACATCCAAAGCAGCATCGGCGCGGATGTAGACTCCCGCCGCACTCAAATTTCCAGTTACACCAGCGTGCTGCCCCGCCTCTTCGGTCTTGTGAATTTTTATGGGTAATTCCAGAGGGAACCGTTTTCCCGTCCGTGCTTCGGACACAAGCCCTCCTCGTTCCTGGCCATTCGTGCGAGCAGAAGCCAGCTCCATAAGCGTCTCCTATGGAGTTTGTATTGTACTAACCCGCCCTTATATCACGGATAGTACCCCCTCTCAAGCCCGATTCGTGCCAGAACACGGGTAGGAAGTAGGTTCCCCTGCCACAATAGGACTCGCAAATACCGTCAAATAAGAATCATCCCGCCTGGGTCGAATCCCATGGTGCTGGCCAAACATCTATTGCCGGGTAACGTGCGAACCGGAGGGATGATCGGCGGGCTAGGGCCCGAGTCCACAATCGATTACTACCGCTCCATCATTGCACGCTTTCGCGCCCGGAAACCGGGCGGGGGATATCCGCACTTGATCATCAACAGCCTTGACGTCGACAAAGGCATTGCCTTCCTCGATGCGGGGCAGCTTCACGACCTGGCTGACTATATCTCCGGCGGTGTGGAGTCGCTGGTGCGGGCCGGTGCGGACTTCGCTTTCATAGCGGCAAACACGCCCCATCTCATCTTCGATGAGGTTCAAGGCCGGTCGGCTATCCCGCTTCTCAGCATCGTTCGTGCGACGTGTGAGCACGCAAAGTCACTGCGCCTGAAGAAGGTCGGTCTGTTTGGAACCGGTTTTACCATGAAGGCAAATTTCTACCCCGAGGAGTTTAAGCGGGCAGGGATCGCCTTGGTCCGTCCTAAGGAAGCAGAAGGCGAATTCATCCATAGGAAGTACATCGATGAACTCCTAAACAACCAATTTCTGCCGGAAAGCAGGACCGAGATTCTGCGGATTGCGCAACGCATGCAAGCCGAAGACGGAGTGGAAGCCGTGGTCCTCGCAGGCACGGAGTTGCCGCTCTTGTTGCGCGACTCGGGCAGTTCCCCGGTCAAGTTTCTCGACACAACCGTAATTCACGTGGAAGCGATCGTTGACGAGTTGCTAAGCTAATGACCCACCGAGCCCGGAGTAGCACGCCTTCCCCGTGGTCAGCTTCTGAGGAAAGGGCTCATCTAAACTGTTTGACCGACAAGGTTTTGAAGGAGTTCACATGACCCTCAGGTGCGAGCAGTTTCATCGAGCTTTGTACGTTGTGGTTTTGTGTTCGTTTGCCCTGCAGTTGGTGTCCGCTTGTGCCTGGAGTCAGCAGACTCCCTCTGGGCAATCGGCCAAATCAGGTGGGTCCGCTCCGCAGAAGCCCAATCCCATTACCGAACTGGGTAAAGCCGCAGGCGGCCGCCCATCAGAAGCGCCGGCAATCCTGCAGCAGTTGAATTCGGCCCTGGAGAGCGTGGTAGCTAAGGTTTCGCCGGCAGTTGTGCAGATTCAGGTAACCGGGTTCGGAGCGGTGGAAGGAAGCAGCAGCCACGGTGAAACAGCTCTGGTTGCACGCCAGCGTGCCATTGGATCAGGGGTAATCGTTGACTCCGACGGTTACATTGTGACCAACGCTCACGTGGTGGAGGGTGCGCGGCGCATTCGGGTGATATTGCCAATGCCCTCAGTCGATTTCCCACAAGTCCAGCCGGTTGGAAAACAGCATGTCGTAGACGCCAAGCTGATTGGCCTGCACAAAGAGTCCGACCTCGCGCTCATTAAGATCGACGAAACCGGCTTGCCAACCCTGTCGCTGGGAAGTGCACGCCGCGTGCACCAAGGACAATTAGTCTTTGCCATCGGCAGCCCGGAAGGCCTGGAAAACTCCGTGAGCATGGGCGTGGTCAGCTCGGTCGGGCGCCAACCCGATCCGGAGAACCCCATGGTCTACATCCAAACCGACGCTCCCATTAATCCCGGAAACAGCGGTGGACCCCTGGTGGACATGGATGGCTACGTCCTCGGCATTAACACCATGATTTTGTCCGAAGGCGGCGGCAGCGAGGGCCTGGGATTCGCGATTCCTGCGAGGGTTGTGCGCTTCGTGTACTTGAGCCTGCGAAAGCACGGCCACGTGCATCGCGTTGAAATCAAGGCGGCCATGCAGAACATCACGCCTTCTCTGGCGGAGGGACTTCATCTGTCGCAGAGCTACGGCGTCATCGTTTGCGATATTACGCCGGATGGTCCAGCCGAAAGCGCCGGCCTGAAGATTGGGGACATTGTCATCAGCGCCGATGATCGTCCAATCGATACCTTGTCTGGGCTGACTGCCGCAATGTATCTCCATCCCCTTGATGAACCGTTGAAGATGGTGGTGAAACGGGGGACTGAAACGAAAACCTTGTACATTCCGGTGATCGAATCGCGCAATCCCATGGAGAAATTAGTGGACGACGTCGACCCTGACAAAAGTCTGGTTGAGCCGCTGGGGATTTTGGCGGTTGATTTGAACGATCAATTTCGTTCGGTAATCGGCGATTTGCGGATTCCTGACGGGGTGTTGGTGGTCGCCCGCGCGGCCGAACTTATCAGCCCCGAAACCGGTCTTAAAACCGGCGACGTCGTTCACAGCGTCAACAACATGCCAATCAACTCAGTGGACTCGTTTCGGGCGATGTTGAAAGAGGTAAAGCCGAATTCGCCAGTTGTGCTGCAGATCGAGCGTGACGGAGGCCTGCAGTGGCTCGCGTTTGAGATGGATTGACTCGACTCGGGTAAGGCTCGGAGGTATCTTGTGGTCCAACGTAACGCCGACGCTTACAAAGTAGCCCGGCGGATGCCCTGCTGATCAGAACGCACCACCACCGCCGCCGCCAAAGCCTCCGCCGGAGAATCCGCCGCCGCTGCTGAAGCCGCCGCCACTCCAACCGGATCCGGTGGAACTCGCCCGCGGAGCTGAGACGAAAACCTGGTGCATGTCGTTCGCCATGCTATTCATCGAACTCGAAAACAAAATCGGATTGAATCCCATAGGATAAGCGTATCCCGCGGGCGCAACATACCAGCTCGGCGGGTCTTTCACAATTCCCGCGAAAGCCTGCGCCCAATGGTGCTCCACACCTAGCGCCATGGCATAGGGAAGATACTTCTCAAATGTGTCGGGAGGCATACGCTGCAAGCGATCCTTGTCTACACGGTTCATGAACTCCTGGAAGCCGAGTACAGCAACCTGCGTGCGGCCGCCCTTGATGGTTTTGGCCGTCATCTGTCGCGCGAACAGCCACCAAATAATGGCAGAAATGATGCCGCACGCAACCAGCAACCAGGTCGAACTGAACACGTCTTTATGCCACAGGAATTGCAGTAACAAGAACGGAGCCACGATGACGAGAACACCAACAAAGTTGTAGCCGTTTGCCGACTCCGGATCGAGGAGATACATGCCCTTATTTTTCAGCTGGGCCATGATGTCCTGCCGGATGACGGGAATCGCAGTATAGAAGCGGTTTTTTAGGCTGGAAAGGCGGATTTCGCTGCCGCCGCCGAAAATGTTCTCCAGCATCACCCGCTCATGTGGCTGCAGACCTTGCCACTTCTGCTGCAAGACCAGCAGATGGAGAATGTAATCCTTGTGATGAAATACCAGTCCCTCATCCTTGGTTTCCTCAATTTTTACGAAGCCGCGAACGGCCAAATCCACGATGGTCGAAGTGATGTCACGAGGATGAATGGTGTCGCCGAGCAGGGTTCCGGCCTCAGCGGGCGAGATGCCGGAGGGCGGTTCGTACATTGGGGCCACAGAAATGCCGGGATCAGGATCGCGTCCCCAGTACCACCATATGACGAACATCACAGCGAGCGTCCAGAAAGGCAGAAACACGATAGGGTTGCTGCCCAGAAACCACATTGCTCGGGTAAATGCTCCCGGCGATTCGAGAATTCCCTTGGGGACATAAATGTCGATTGTCAGCCCGCCGCGCATGGGCAGTGGATTCTTCGTCTCAAAGCTGACCTGGGCGCCATTTACGTCCGAGGTTGCATCACGCTCAGCAGAGCCATACACGCCGGTGAAGGCTTGGGCCCGAAGTGATCCGGCAGCAGAACCGGGAAAGGTCACCAAGGCGGAGGCATGATCAATCGGCACCGGCCAGTCGTTGCCGGTCACATTCCAGTAAAATTCGTCGTGGTCTTCAAAAAAACGAGTGGCGTTGCGGACGATGTAATCAATGTTTACAACTCGCGTGGCATCTTCGGCGCCGGGGATGTAGATCTTAAGATCCCGATAATCCCCCGACTTTGAGGATTGGTACTTGAGCTTCTCCCCATTTTCATCGGTCACGCTCGTGACCTTTAGAAAAAGTGTGAAGTTGGTTCCGCCCGGCCCGGGGTATTCGACGGGGATGAAACGGTGAATCCCGTGCCATTGGCCGCTGAATTCTAATGTGATTCGCTCCTGCACAATCGCAGAGCCATCCTGAGCGACTGAAATATTGCTGTTGAAGTCAGTGATGCGCCAGCTGCGGCCAAACAGCGGAGCAGCGAGTACGCCGACGATTCCGAGGCAGAACAGTGCTCGCGAGAGATACCCACGCAACCAAGCGGACCCGATTATCAGAATCTTCTGCGCGTCCCGGTGTTCACCACTCATCGATTTTCAAAACTTAACGGCAACGGGTTCGCGGTCGGCGGCAGCAGTTTCAAAGAATTGCCGCTGTGTGAAGCCAAACATACCTGCCAGGATGTTCGTGGGGAAGGACTGAATTCGAGTGTTTAGGTCGCGAACTACGGCGTTGTAGTAGCGGCGCGCATTCTGGATGCTGTCCTCAGTTTGGCTTAATGAAGCCTGCAGCTGCATGAACTGCTCGTTGGCTTTGAGCTCCGGGTAGTTCTCAGCAACGGCGAACAGACTCTTGAGCGCTCCGCTGAGCTGATTCTCTGCTTGCGCCTTGTCCGCGGGCGTAGTGGCCTGCATCGCCATTGAACGATATTTTGTGACGTTCTCGAAGGTCCCCTTTTCGTGGGCGGCGTATCCTTTGACCGTCTCGACCAGGTTCGGAATCAGGTCGTGGCGCCGTTTAAGTTGCACGTCAATGTCCGACCAAGCCGAATCGGTGCGCACGCGCAGCTGGACTAACTGGTTGTACACGGCAACCAGGAAGAACCCAATCACTACGATAATGCCAAGAATGATCCAACCGGCCATTTGCGTTCCCTTCAGAAATGAGAATCAAATGGGACGGTAACACATGCAGAAAACAGGCGCAATAACGGCCTGCGATCTGGCGCGGTACTATTCCCACGAACGTAGAGTTAAACTTGGATTTGCCGCTTGGGGTTGCATTGTGGCCGCATGGATCCGCTCAGCATCAAAGATACTGTAGGTGTCGTGCACGCATGACGATCAGACGCGCCTATGAAACGTTCTTTTGAGATTGTAGTACGGATGTTTTACGTCAGTGTGATTGCTGTGAGCCTTGCAGCATTGGCCCACGCGCAAACCTGTTTCACCTCCGCCGACATGGAAGAGGCAACTCGAACCGCCCTGCAGAATGCAGGCAAGCAGTACTTCGACATGGTCTCGCGGGGCGATAGTGGTTCGCTAAAACAGAATGCAATCGCCAGCCTGGCGTCCGATTTTTCCGGGATCGACAATGCGCTCAAGGACAGTCAGGATGCGTTCGCAGGATCCTCAGCTACAGCGCGGCCGCCGTTTCTTCTGAGGGTGGAAGGGACCACACCCTTGCAGCGTGCCGAATTCCTTTGCGGTGTCTTTGGGCCGAGTGGTCAAACCGCCAATAGCGCAGAGTTTGTCATCCCGAATCTGGCGCCCGGGAATTATGGGATCGTGATCATCGACGTGAGTGGCCCGAAAGGCCCACGCACTGTCTCCTTTGTACTGGAACAGCAAGGCAGCAACTGGAAGATCGGCGGATTCTATGTGAAGGACCCGCAGATCAAAGGACATGACGGGAACTGGTTTGCAGACAAAGCTCGTGACTTCAAGTCGAAGGGCGAGAGTGTGAATGCCTGGTTTTACTACGTCGAAGCTCGTGAGCTGTTGGTCTCGGTTCCATTCATGTATACGCAAATGACCGACAAGCTCTATGACGAATCGCAGACTGTGAAACCAGCGGATCTGCCCGTAAGCGGCAACACGACCAGTCTCACGGCGGGGGGGAAAACCTATACGCTAACCACGATCTTCCCGCTTCCAGTCGGTGACGATCTCGATCTCGTCGTTAAATATCAATGCGCCGATGTGTCCGACACCGCCCGGACATTTGAACAGAATACCTCGGTAATGGCAGCAGTCCTGGCTAAGTTCCCCCAGCTGCGCAGTGCCTTTGACGGAATTGTGGCCCGCGCCGTCGAACCCTCAGGTCGAGACTACGGTTCGATGCTGCCGATGAAAGACATCAAGTAGCAGCGGGTCAGCAACGAAAAAACGGACGGGCCGATGGCCCGTCCTTAGGGAGAGATGCCGACTCGAGGAGGTGGAGAAGCCCGCTAGCGTACCTCGGCCAGCTGCGTTCGCAGCTTGTGGGTTGCGCGGAACAGCGTATTCTTGATGGTTCCTTCGCTGGTGTTCAGAATGCCTGCAACCGTGCGCAGGCGCAAGCCGTGATAATGCTTCAATTCGAAAACCACTCGCTCGCGGGGCGAGAGTCGCTCCATCGCCCGTCGTATAAAGGCGAGGAGTTCCCGGCTCATCATGCTTCGCTCGGGACTGGTTCCGGCACGCTGGTCAGGCAGACGATCAAGCACTTGCTCCTCCTCACCATCGGACGAAATGGTGGTAGTCAGATCGCGAGCGCGTGAAGATCGCTTCCGCAGATGGTCCAGGCAAAGATTGGTGACGATCCGATAAATCCAGGTGTAGAACGAACATTCGAACCGAAAGCTGCCCAGGTTGACATAAGCGCGGAGGAACGCTTCCTGGTAGATGTCCTGGCCGTCCTCCTGGGAGCCAGTGAGATGAACGGCGAGGCGAAGCACGGCACGGTCATACTGGCGTACCAATTCCTCGAAAGCGGCGGTATTGCCCATCTGGGCTTCGCGGACCAGCAACGTATCATCGATCCGGGCTGTGCCAACTTTCTCCCGTGGTTGTCCTTGCAGCTGTAGTGCGTTTTCCACTTGCCATCCCCCTGCAACAACTCATCCCACAAACTTGTAGCCGGTCCCATGAACGGTCAGGATGAAGCGCGGTTCGTCCGGCTTAGGTTCGACCTTCTGCCGTAATCTGACGATGTGCGCATCCACCGTTCTGGTGGTCGGAAAATGGTCGTAGCCCCACACTTCCTCCAACAAACGATCGCGGGTCAACGTCTCGCCGGGATGATGGAGGAAGTACCTCAGCAGTTCGAATTCCTTGGAAGAAAAATCCACCGCCCTGCCTTTTTTTGAAACCTGGCAATTGCGAAGATTCACTTCCACCTCACCGAACGCGTATCTTTCTTGTGTTTTGATCGCCGGCCCTGCCCTTCGCAGCACGGCCTTCACCCGCGCCAACAACTCACGAATCGAAAAGGGCTTGGTGACGTAATCATCCGCCCCCAATTCCAGGCCCACAACCTTGTCAACTTCCTGGCCACGCGCCGTAAGCATGATGATCGGAATTCCGGGTTTCTTCGCCTTGAGGGACTTGCAGACGTCGAGCCCGCTCATGCGAGGCATCATCACGTCGAGGATCACCAGGTCCGGAGCGTCGCTCAGGGCGCGCTCCAGGCCGGCGACCCCGTCGGGCGCGCTGATGACCTGATACCCTTCGAACTCAAAGTTGTCGCGCAGTCCTGCAACCATGTTCGGCTCATCTTCGACGATCAGGATTTTCGCCATGACCGGATCTCCGAAACTATGCGGAAACCGCTCCGCTGGCACTTGCCCGGCCGTTTACCGGCAAGGTAATCGTGAACTTGCTTCCCCGTCCCGGCGCGCTATCGACTGCAACATCACCACCGTGTGCTTGCACGATGTGGCGCACCAGAGACAACCCGAGTCCGCTTCCCTTGGTGTTGTGAACCAACGGATCGCCTACACGATAAAACTTCTCGAAAATCTTTCCCTGTTCATGGGCCGGAATTCCGATTCCATGATCCTCAACCTCCAGCTTGATTGTCCCGTTGTGGCGGTACAGGTTCACGCCGATAAACTTCTGGTCCTGTGAATACTTCAAGGCATTGTTCACCAGGTTCAACAGCGAGCGCGCCATGGCCTCCCGGTCCACTCGGAGCGCTGGGACGTCGTCAGCGATTTTTTCCTCGAAAGCGAACCCTTTCTGCTCGATCTGATAGCGGTACGACTCCAGCGTGTTGTGCACCAGTTCGCGCATATCGGTTTCGCGGAAGTCATACTCCTTGCGGCCTGCTTCAATCCGTGAGAAATCAAGGATGTTGTTAATCAGCGCGGTCAGGCGTTCACTCTCTTTGCGAATAATCGAGTAGTACTCCTGGTACTTCTCCGGCGACTTCAAACGCCCCATCTCCAGCGTCTCGGCATAAAGGCGAATCAGGGAAAGTGGCGTTCGCAGCTCATGGGAAACATTGGAAACGAAATCCGACTTCAGCCGCGCCAGCGCCATTTCCCGCGTGATGTTTCGGTGGGTCAGCACAATCCCCCCGGCCAGTAAGAGCGAGATGGCGGCGAGAATGATAAAGTCCGTTCGAACGAAGTGCTGCTCCAAAGCCGCCAGGGTCGTGCCTGGCAACTTGATTCCCAAAGTCAGCCCGGAGAAGGCGCCCTCAAGATTGCGTTCTACCTCGGGCGTGCCTCCGTCCCAGCCCGGGGAGGTCAGGAGCGGCGTAGATTCGTACTTTGGACGGATCATCATCGCCACGTGGGTCTTCTCGCCTTTCTCTTCCTGGTGCATGAGGACTGAATCGATCGTTTGCGGGAACAACTCATCGTGCAGAAAATCGCCATCGAAGACCACGCCAGCCAGCACCTTCTTCTGTCCGGAAGCATCAGCCGTCAGAAAAAACTGGCCCGACTCATACACGTGTTTGTCGCCCCGCGGGACCCAATCGGCAAAGGCGTGCCGCCGGCCTTTGCCGGCCATCTCCTCCACATCCTTCTGCAGGTCCTTCCCCTCAATCTGCATCCAGCCACTGAACATTCCCGACAGGTAATCGTGCTCGGTGCGATAGCTGGGGTTCTTCATCTTGTCCGGCTGCGTGCGAAAAACCAGGCCGGTTGCTGGATCGTAGATAAAAACGTGGGCGATATACGGATGAGCGGCCAGGATCCGGTCCATGGTCTCGGTGCACGCCTCACCCGACTTAGGAAAGCCATCACTGACCTCATCAATCAGCTCATAGGCTTTGTGGTTCAACTGCTTCTCCGTAATCAGCAGCACCTGATTGAAATCTCGTTGGAAGGCCGCCTGGATGCCACGATCCCGCTGCACCGATTTCAAGTGGACAACCCCCAGAAACACCAACGCGGCTGCCGGCAGTACCACGGCCAATTCCAAAGTCAACATCAGCCGGGTTCGCTCACTGGATCGCCGCTTGGGATTCATTCGTTGCCTCTGATGCGGATGTGCATCAGCCTGGAGACAACATAGTCATTCCCCGACAGTGATGTGTCAATTGAGGGTAAAAAGAGGTAAAAAGTTGTGAACTGGTTTACTGGCGATGTACAGATGACCGGAGATTGTGCGGCGGTACAGCTGTCGATATTGGACGCTGAGAAGGTGAAGTAGTCCTCTGCGAGCTGGGCGAATCTATCCTGATCGCACCGCTACGCATATAGGCGACAAGAAAGCGGTCACACCCCAGCAAAGAGTACTTTATCTGTTCTGGAATCAGGGGCTTGCTGAGCACCAAATCGGCCCTGCTATGTGGGCCCGACTGACTGTCAGGAGCGCTTGTCGCCGCCAGCACAAACGCGTTGCTGTTGATCCTTAGCTCGCTGACAGTTCTCAAGAGAAATTCTGCTTCCGGACCTTCGTCCAAATCAGCCACAACAAGATCAAAGCTTCGGCTGGTGAGTTCCCGGATGGCGGCAAAGATTTCGACCGAGTGTTCGACCACAAGGTCGAGTTCACGAAGGGCCTGGAGGAGGGGGTTGGCCGTCTCCGGCCGGGACGAAAATACGAGGGAGCGTAGCGGCATCAAGGATGAGGCTAAGTTCCACCCCCCGCCATCAGCAAGTTACGAAGTACCACCATCGTGCCATATCAAAGGGACATACCCAAGAGTGGTTGCACTGTCCTTCAGTACAACGGGCGTTAGTCACACACTTTTGAATTTCAGGAAAGAGAAATTGCTATTCACTTCCTCTGACGAATAGAATCTCTTGCCGAAGTCACTCCTGAGTTCGGCGAGGATGATTGAAAAAGATCATCGCTATCTACCCCGGTTCGTTTGACCCTCCCACAAACGGTCACCTCGACTTGATCGCGCGCGGCAGCAAAATATTCGACCAGCTCATCGTAGCGATCCTGCGCAATCCGGAAAAAGGCCCCTTGTTCAGTCTTTCGGAACGCCAGCGAATGCTGGAAGCCATGACCGAAGACTTCAAGAATGTGGACGTCGATACCTTTGATGGCCTCACCGTGGATTACGCCTCAAAAGTGAAGGCGAGTGCAGTTCTGCGCGGCATCCGCGCCATCAGTGACTACGAATACGAACTGCAGATGGCACTGATGAACCGCAAGCTCCGGCCTGATCTGGAAACCGTGTTCATGATGCCCGCGGAGCAGTATTCTTATCTAAGTTCCCGTCTGGTACGTGAGATCGCTCAACTTGGCGGCTCTATCAAGGGTCTGGTACCGGAACTCGTAGAACAAAGGTTGAGAGAGAAACTCGATCCAGCGGTTAAACTGGAACATGCAAGGGAACCGAGGATGAGAGGAAAATAAATGAGTCCAGTACTGCAAGCGACGCCTGCACTGAAGCTCACCGACCGTATCAACCGCATCGAGCCGTCAGCTACTCTGGCCGTAGTTAACGAAGCGGACAAGTTGCGCCAGCAAGGTGTCGACGTTGTGGACTTTGGAGCGGGCGAGCCACACTTCGCCACTCCTCAGCACATCAAAGATGCCGCCATTGCCGCGATCCAGAACAATTTCACCAAATATACGGCGGTGGGCGGCACGGCAGAGTTGCGCGACGCCATTGTCCGTCGCCACGCCACGGATTTCGGCTCTGATTATCGGCGAGAAGAAACCATCGCTTGTGTCGGCGGCAAGCATGCGATTTTCAATGCTATCCAGGTCCTGGTGGACCACGGCGACGAAGTAATTCTACCCGTGCCCTATTGGGTTTCATTCAAAGACATCGTTCGCTATGCCGGGGGGAACTGCGCCTTCGCGGAGGCTGATGAAGAGCAGGGTTTCCGGATCACCGCGAAGATGATCGGACGCTGTCTCACGCCCAGGACCAAGCTCATAATTCTGAACTCGCCTTCCAATCCCTCCGGGGCAGTAATGACTCCTGAGGATATGGCTGAAGTCGTCCGTCTCGCTTACGAGCGCGGCATCTGGGTGATGTCGGATGAATGCTACGTCTACCTCAACTACACCGAGAAGCGCTTCTCAGTCGCGTCGATGCAGGATTTCAAAGAGCGACTGTTGATCGTCGGCTCGCTTTCCAAAACATACGCCATGACTGGCTGGCGCTTAGGCTACGCGTTAGGGCCGGCGGCGGTGATCAGCGCTATGCAGAAGTTGCAGAGCCAATCCACTTCGAATCCTACTTCGATCGTGCAAAAAGCGGCGGTTGCGGCACTGAACGGACCACAGCAGTGTGTTGAAGACATGCGCAAGGAATACATTAAACTTCGCGATCACGTGATTGCCGGATTGCGTGCGATTCCAGGCATTAAGTGTGCCTTACCCCAAGGCGCGTTCTACGCTTATCCGAACATATCAGCGTTCTTTGGGCGTAGCGCCATCCGTTCTGCATCCGAACTTGGCGCGAAGCTCCTGCGAGAAGCACACGTCGCGACCGTGCCTGGCGAGGGTTTTGGCACGAGCGATCACATTCGCGTCTCCTATGCCACCTCCCTCACGGAACTCGACCGTGGTCTGGAGCGCATGCGCCAGTTTCTTGCTGCGCTCTAGAAAGCCTGACGGAAGGCAGCTTCTCTGGCCGCTTATGCTGCTAACCGAGGCGCGTTTTTCGTCGGTTGGGAGTTGGCTGGCCAACCTGAAACTTACGCGAAATGACTGGTCTTTATCCTTTACGAATGATTCCCGCCTTCGATCCCCGGCCTTGGGGCACGCGGGACCTCTCCCCTATCTATCCCAACCAGCATTTCGTTGAGAAGATTGGGGAATCCTGGCTCACGGGAGATCACTGCCGGGTGGCAAACGGACCTCTGCAAAACAAATCCCTGGCGGACCTGAGCGTCGAGTATGGTCCAGACCTGGTCGGTGATGCCGCTAACGAGCCGACTCGCTTTCCGCTGCTTCTGAAGTTCTTGTTTCCTCACGAAAAGCTTTCGGTTCAGGTGCATCCTGATGATGAGGCTGCCCGCGAGATCGGTCAGCCCTGGGGGAAAAACGAGTGCTGGTACATTGCCCATGCCCAACCCGGCGCACAGGTTGCTCTGGGCCTCAGACCCGGAGTTACAAAGGCCGAGTTCGAGCGGGCTGTCCACGAAAAGCGTGCCGAGGATTTGTTGAATTGGATCGAGGTATTTCCGGGTGACATGATTTATGTCGCGGGAGGCACCGTCCACACCTTAGGCCCCGGCGCCATCATTGTGGAAACGCAACAGCAGTCCGACACCACTTTCCGCCTGTACGATTATGGCCGACCCCGTGAGCTACATCTCCGCGAAGGATTTTCGGTATTAAAAGAGCAGGTACCTTCTGGAAAAGTAGTTCGCTCCGAAGCGCAGGCCCTCAATGGCGGCGACAATCGTTACTCGCAGCTGATCGCGTCGCCATATTTCGTGGTTGAAATGTTTGAGTTGAAGCAGCTGCACGAATTTCAGATGTACCGGGAAAACATGAAGAAATCGGTACAGATTCTGGTCGTAACCGAGGGCTGTGGCGTGGTCGAAGCAGCAGGAACCGAACCGCTGGCTATCACCAAAGGCGACGCGGTGGTTGTGCCCGCTGTCCTACCGGAATTCCGCGTGCGACCGCAATGGACGCTGGAATTTCTAAAGTCTTCTTTGCCATCGGGAGATATGCCAGAGCCTGTGACAAAATTGTAGTGTTCATGGCCAACCAAAGAAGAGTTTCGTCGCAGAAAAATTTCAGCTTTTATCCCGTGATCCTGGCGGGCGGCCGCGGCACCCGGTTCTGGCCACTGAGCCGTCGCCGCCGGGCGAAGCAGTTGCTTGCCCTGGACGGCAAACAGACGATGATCCAGCAGACTGTAGCCCGTCTGCTGAAACTGGGATCGCCGAAGCAGTTCTGGGTTATCACTAATGAAGATTTGCGGCGGGAGATCGCGCGACAACTTCCCCGCCTTCCTGCCCGGCAAATCATTGCTGAACCCTTGGGACGAAATACTGCGCCTGCCATTGGGCTGGCAGCGTTCCTGTTGGCTCGCGCTGATCCCGACGCCGTTATCGGAATGTTTCCGTCCGACCACGTGATCGAAAACGAAGAACGTTTTCACGAGTTGCTGAAGCGCGGAATAGAGATTGCCGCTGCAGGCGAGAACATCATTGTTATGGGCATCCGTCCAACGCGTGCAGAAACCGGATACGGTTACATTGAGGCAGGAGCGGAAATGGAGAACGGCGCGCTTCGCGTCCGCCGCTTCACCGAAAAGCCCGACGCCGAACAAGCGGCGGGTTTTCTGGAGGCTGGGAACTACTTTTGGAATAGCGGTATGTTCATTTGGTCGGCAAGAACGCTTGTCAATGCGTTGCGCGAGCATTTGCCACGAACGGCGGCGATTCTCGAAGATATTGCGGCAGAATATGGGACATCCAAATTTGGCCGTGTTTTTCGACGACTGTACCCCAAGTGCGAAAATATCAGTATTGACTATGCAGTGCTCGAGCCTCGCTCCGCCAAAGGCGAGAAAGATTCCAACATTTATTGTCTGCCGGCAGATTTTGGTTGGAACGATCTCGGATCGTGGACCGCTTTGCACGAACATCAAAGCGCCAAACGCAACCCAAAAGATGGCAACCTGATTTCTGGTAAGGGCGTTTTTACCCTGGATGCAGAAGACAATTACATTCATGCGCCAGGAAAATTTGTTGCAGCCGTGGGCGTCAAGAACGTCGTAGTCATCGAAACCGATGACGCCTTGCTGATCACGACGCGCGAAAAGGCCCAGGACGTGGGAAAAGTCGTAAAGTACCTCGACGAGAAACGGCTGGACAAGCTAACGTAGGTTTCCGGTTTCGAGTTCTTCGGAGCAAGACTGGACGCTGCAAATACACAAGATTCTGACCATGGCAGAGATCAAATTTGGCACTGACGGCTGGCGCGGCGTCATCGCGGACGATTTCACGTATGAGAATGTGCGGCGCGTGGCAGCAGCGATCGCGGCTTATGTGCTGAAACACGAGGAACCGGCCCGCGGCTTGATTGTGGGTTATGATACGCGTTTTTCGTCACAGCGCTTTGCTCGTCTTGCCGCCGAGGTTCTGGCCGCCGCCGATATACCGATTAAGCTTGCCAACGATTACACGCCTACTCCGGCGATTTCATTTGCAGTAAAGCAGCGTGGAGCTGCCGGTGGCGTCGTCATCACCTCCAGCCACAATCCGTGGAATTGGAATGGAGTGAAGTTCAAAGGCAAGTTCGGCGGCTCGGCAACTCCCCAGATCATTAAGGGAATTGAGGAAGAGTTGTACGTGGGCGCCTTACCGAATGGCCACAAGTCTCCGATCGAAGAGGTAGATCTCAAAGAGAACTACATCCAGGCTGTCTGCCGTTTCGCGGATCTTGATCTGATTACGAAGGCCGGACTGAAGTTAGCCGTGGATTCAATGTACGGCTCAGGGCGCGGAGTGCTGACCAAGATTTTCAGCGATCACGGCATCAACTACGTCGCCATCCGTCAGGAGTTGAATCCGCTTTTCCCGGGTATCAACCCCGAGCCGATTGAGCCTCATGTGGCCCTGCTTCAGGAAACTGTCGTGAAGGAGCATTGCCATGCCGGCCTGGTAACGGACGGTGATGCGGACCGCATCGGGGCTGTCGCCGAAGACGGCAGTTTCGTGGACTCACACAAGATTTTCTCTGTGCTTCTGCAATGGTTGTTGACAAGAAAGCAGTGGTCCGGGGAAGTGGTGCGCGCCTTCAATACGACTCGCATGGTAGATCGAATCGCCAAAAAACATGGGCGCAAGCTGAACGAGTGCCCCATCGGATTCAAGTACATTGCCGATTTGATGATGGATCGCGAAATTGTAATGGGGGGAGAAGAATCCGGCGGTATCGGCTACTCTCGCTTTTTGCCGGAGCGGGACGGCATTCTCAACGCGCTATTGTTGGCAAGCGTTATGGCGGAAGAACATAAACCGCTCGGGCAGCTCGTTGCCGATCTGCAACGCGAGTACGGAGCGCATTACTATGGCCGGCTTGACCTTCATATTCCGGATGATGTGAAGCAGGCTGCAATCGTTCGAGCGCGATCCGATACGACCAGGCGCTTGAACGGGTACTCGATCGGAAGGAAAGAAACTCTGGATGGAGTTAAGTTCTTCCTCGATGCGCCCACCAACGGCAATGGCGCCGAGGCCTGGGTCCTGCTCCGCGCCTCAGGAACCGAGCCGTTATTGCGTATCTACGCCGAGGCAGCTTCGCCCGACCTCGTAAAAGAGATTCTGAGTAGCGCCGAAGCCTTTGTAAAAAGCTAGAAAAGGCTGTCTCACAAGCTCGGGAAAACCGCTGGTCACCTCACTTTCGGGGGTAGCGCCCCTCGCATCCCAGTACAATAATGAATAAGTCTATGGTCGCCACACCAGCCATGCTCAATATTCCCGCCGATACTCCGGAAGCTCGGCGCTATAACCGGATCAAGAGATGGCTTGGCATCGCTGATTTTGCTCTAGGCCTCGCCCTGCTGGTCATCTTGCTATTGACCGGCTGGAATGGGACTCTGCGCGACGTCGCTTACCGCGCTTCCTCTCAGATGTACGTGCTGGCAGTCTTCCTGTACGTCGTCATGCTGATGCTGATCGCGAAAATCCTCGGCCTGGGCCTCGATTACTACGGATTCAACCTAGAGCATCGCTTCAACCTGTCCAATCAAAGGTTGGGGGCCTGGTTATGGGACGAGATCAAAGGATTCCTCGTGGGAACGGTGTTGGCGTCCATTGCGGTTGAGGTTCTGTACCTCATTATCCGCCTGGCCCCGCAGTACTGGTGGCTCATCGCATGGGCAGCATTTCTTGGTCTATTTATTTTGATGGCCCAGCTTGCCCCGGTAGTTCTCTTTCCGATCTTCTACAAATTCGAGCCCCTGCAGGACGAGCAACTCAAATCGCGGCTGGTGAGACTCAGCGAAAAAGCCGGCACCCGGGTTCGCGGCGTTTACAAGTGGAATCTTTCGGAAAAAAGCAAGAAGGCCAATGCGGCGTTGACCGGCCTAGGCAGCACACGCCGAGTCATTCTGGCCGACACTCTGCTTGAGCAGTACTCCCCGGACGAAATCGAGGCGGTGCTGGCCCACGAGCTGGGGCACCATGTGCACAAGCACATCTTCAAAAGCATCCTCGTACAGGCGGGGATTACGTTCGCGGGATTCTGGACAGCAAACTGGGTTTTGCATTACGCCATGGAACGCTGGCATAGCTTCGAAACGCTTTCCGATTTTGCAAATCTTCCGCTCCTGGTGCTGGTCTCAACGGTGCTGTCGTTTATTCTGCTGCCCGCAATCAACGCTTTCTCGCGATATAACGAACGTCAGGCCGATCGCTACGCATTTCGATCCATTACGAGCGTCAAACCGTTCATTTCTTCCATGAATAAACTTGCGGAGCAGAATCTGGCCGAGCGTTCACCTTCGAAATGGGTGGAGTGGTTTTTCCACTCCCATCCGGCAGTCTCACGCCGGGTAGCGGCTGCCGAGGAGTGGAGCAAGCAGCCGGCAAAAGCATAAGCTTAGAAGATCACTGTCCCCCGAGAATCTCTTCTGCTTTCCGCAAGTCCTCTGGCGCGTCGATGCGGAGTGTGTCGTAAGGTGTCTCTGCTACCCGGATGGGAATGCCATTTTCCAGAAACCGCAACTGTTCCAGACGTTCACTCTGCTCTAGCGGCGATTCCGGCCAAGTGACGTAGCAATCGAGCGCAGATTTGCGGTAGGCATAAAATCCCAGGTGTTTAAAATATGACGGCGTTATGCCATCGCGATCATAGGGAATTCCGGCACGGGAAAAATAGAGCGCGGAGCCTTTCCGATCAGTCACCACCTTGACCGCGTTCGGATTGTTAACATCCTCAGCAGCCGCAGCAGTTTTCAGCGTTCCCACCTGAGTCTCTGAATTCTCCATGAGCGCCAGCAGCGTCGCGATGTGCTCTGCGCGTGCGAGCAGTTCATCTCCCTGCACGTTGACGTATACGTCCGCAGCGATTGACCTGGAGATTTCATGAACTCGCTCGGTTCCGTTGCGGCATGCTGCTGAAGTCAGTCGCGCCTGAATTCCCTTCTCCTGG
>Ga0187780_10000537_pt1 | contig 28507 bp, 27 predicted proteins | sample 1015_Q2_SP10_20__FD_132429 | JGI IMG/M metagenome (GOLD analysis project Ga0187780, IMG submission 132429) | Tropical peat soil microbial communities from peatlands in Department of Meta, Colombia - 1015_Q2_SP10_20_MG | ecosystem: Environmental > Terrestrial > Soil > Wetlands > Peat | place... | reverse complement strand
GCGGCCGTAGACGCGGGACGTGGGACGCAGGACGCGGGACGGCCGGTCACCACTCCGAGTATCTCTGGCCATCGGAACCCGTCGCCTCGGACCCGCTCCTCACGTCCATGATGCCGGCCTGCTGGCCCTTGTCGTCGGTGTAATAGACGACCAGCCAGCTCTCGGCGGAGCCGGTGATGGGGTCCTTGGGCACCTTGCGCACATACCGCCTGTCCACCAGGTCCGTCAAGCTGTCCGGGTACTTGTCGTTGTCCGCGTAGAACTTGTCGATGGTGTCCCGCAGGACGTAGAGGTTCTCGCGCAGCGCCGCCTCGCGCGCATTCAACACGGCGTTGCGGAACATGGGCTGCGAGATGGTGGCCAGGATCCCGATGATGGTGATGACGATCATCAGCTCGATCAGGGTGAACCCCGCAGCCGCGCGCCGGCGCCGCGGTTTCCTGTTCCCGGTTCCCGGTTCCCGGTCGCGTGGGAGGGAAACCGGAAACCGGGAACCGGAAACCGGGAACCGGGGAGGGTCACCAGGTGTCATAGGTGGTGCCGTCCAGGGCCTCGGCGGTGCTGGCGGAGCGGACGTCGTACACGTCCTTCTCGTCGCTGAGGCTCGACTCCGGGTTGTCCGTGTACGAGCGGGCGACCCAGGTTCCCTTCGGGTTCATGGGATCGCGGGGGATGCGGCGGAGGACCCTTGCGTCCACCAACTCCTGCAGGGTCAGGGGGTAGCCGGTCCGGTCCAGGCTGACCCGGGTCTTGAAGATCTCTTTGGCGTCGCGGGCGTTGGCCTGGACCTTGTCGTATTCGGCCTTGAACTGGTCGATAGCCGTGCGCAGGGTCCGCAGGTTCCGGCGCAGCTCCAACTCCTTGTTGCGTTTCACGGTCAGGTGCTGGAGCGGGAGCGCCACCGAGGCCAAGACGCCGAGGACCGCGAGGGTCACCAGGACCTCGATGAGGGTCAGGCCGGAACGGTTGCGGATTGCGTGCTTCGACAAGCTCAGCACGTCCTGTGCCCGCAGGGATCGTCGGGTGCGTCCGGCGTCGCGAGGGGGCTCATCGCGGTGGGGCCCCCGGCGCGCCGGTGGGCGGCGCGGGCGAGGCGGGCGGCGCGGGCGGGGCGGCGGGGGCGGGGGGGAACGCCGGGACGGGGACGGCCGGGGGCGCGGCCGCCGGCACCCCGCCCCCCCCGAAGGCCTCGCCCGTGCCCGAGAAGAACAGCTCCACGTCGGGGCGCGGCCGCTCCACCGTCTTCACCAGGCGCGGCGTGATCGCCACCAGCACGTCGGTGCGGGTCTTATCCGTGTTGACGTCGGAGAACATGCGGCCGATCAGCGGCAGGTCCCCCAGGAACGGGATCTTCTGGATGTTCTCGGTGTCGCTGTCCTGGTACAGGCCGCCCAGGACGCGCGTCTCCCCGTCCCGCACCTTGATGAACGAGTCCAGGTTGCGGGTGTTCACGACGGGTTGCAGGGTGCCCCCGATGGGAGCCCCCACGGCGGAGATCTCGAAGTTGATCTCCACGGTCACCTCGCCGTTCAGGTGGATGGTGGGGGTCAGGGTGATCTTGAGGCCGAGGTCCCGATACTCCACGCGCGTCTCGGTGGTGGTCACCGCCCCGCTGGGGAGCGTGGGCGTGGACCCCGAAACGCCGGCCGTGGCCGGCACCGAGGAGAGCTGGGAGATCTGGAACGGCCGGCGCTCGCCGATGAGGAGGCGGGCCTTGGCCCGGTCCATCACGCGGATGGTGGGGTGGGCCAGGATCTTGGTGCTGCCCTGGTTCTTCAGGAGGTTGAGGGTCAGCGTGGGGTTGGTCACGGTGAGGATGCCGCCCCCGAAGAAGCTGGTGAACCGGAACTGGTTCAGGGTCGTGGTGGTGGGAAGGGTCAGGGTGGCGGTGAGCGACTGGCTGAACTGGATCCCCAGGTCCTGGAGCCGGGTGCGGTCCACCTCCATGACCTCCACCTCGATCTCCACCTCGGCGCCGCCCCGGTCGTTGGCCTCCAGGAGCTTGCGGACCAGCTCCAGCTTCTCCCGCGTGTCCCGCACCACCAGGGCGTTCAGCTTCTCGTTCACGAAGACCTGGCGGGTGTTCAGGATGGTCCGCAGGAGGTTCACGGCCACGCGGGCGTCGGCGGTGGTGAGGTAGAAGGTCTTCACGAACAGCTCGTCGTACTGCTGGCGCTTGCCCGGGTTGTCCGGCACCACCACCACGGTGTTGGGGGCCACCTGCTTGGCGAAGTAGCGGTTGGCGGTGAGCATCAGCCGGAAGGCCTCGCGGATGGGGAGGTCCCGGAAGTTGGCCGTGATGCGCTTGGGTCCCACCGCGTCGTCGGTGAGGATGTTCACGCCCGAGATGCGGGCGTAGACATCCAGCACCTCCTTGATGTCCGTGTCGCGGAAGCGGAGGGTCACCGGCTTCTCGGGGAAGAGGCCCAGCGACTCGCCGTCGGCGGCGGGGGCGGCCTTGGCCAGGGCGGCCCTGGCCTCCGCCAGGACCGCCTGGGCCTCCGGCAGGTCCGGCACCAGCGCTAAGGCGGCCTCGGCCTCCGCCACCGCCTCCTGGGCCCCCCCCTTGGCTAGCAGGGCCCGCGCCCGGGTCACGGCCTCCGCGGCTTTGGCCTGGCCCGCGATGCGGCTGAGGGCCAGGCGGGAAGCGGCGTTCTCGGCGTTGTAGCTCAGGGACCGCTCGTAGAGCGCCTTGGCCTCGTCGAGCTGTCCGGCCTGCTCCCGGGCCTCCCCCTGCCGCTGGTAGGCGATGGAGGCCTCGGTGAGGGCGCGCAGGAGGCCGACCCTCACCTCGGGATCGGACCGGTTCCGCTGGACCGCCTCCAGATAAAAGGCCACCGCCTCGTCCCACCGGCCCGCCGCCTCCAGGGCGGCGCCCTGCGGCAACTGGGCGGCGCACGCGGCCAACGTCAGGGCCACCCCCAGGGGCGCGAGGACGCTCAGGCCCCGCGCCGCACCAACGCCCGTCATCCTGCCCGCCATCGCAACCTTCCTGCCGCCCTAGCAAGCTGCTGAAAAAGGCCCATCTTTCCATTGCGGATTGCGGGTTGCGGAATCCGCGCGCCGCCCTGCACCTGGACCTTTTCGAGCAGCCTGGGCAAAAGAGGGTTTTTCAGCATTGGGCTAGTGCTGGGTCGCCCCGCCGGAGGTCGTCAGCACCAGACGCACTTCCTTCTGCCCGTTGGGCTGGCTCACCACCACCGCGTCATCGCCCACGTCCTTCACCAGGAAGCGTGACCGGATCACATCGTGCTTCTTGACGCTCAGGACGTCGTTGCCGTCCGCGATGAACGCCACGGCCTGCCCGTCCTCCTGCATCACCGCCACCAGCCGGAGCTTGTGCGCCTCCTCCAAGAACGGATCGGGGGGCGGCGCGGCCGCCGCGGCCGCCCCCTTGGGGGGCGGGGGCGGCGGCGGGGGCGCCGCCACCGAGGCGAACAGGTTCTTTCCCTCGGCCGTCAAGGGGGGCAGCGGGCGCTCCAGGAGATCCAGCCGGAGCGTCGGGGGCGGGGCGCCCTCCTGGGCGGTGGCGGCGCGGCCCCCGGCCCCCTTCCGCCCGGGCGCGGAGGGCTTCACGGGTCTCGCCCCCGCTGCCCCGAGGGCCCCAGGCCTGTTTCCGCCCTCGGACGTCGCCTCCGTCGAGGGAGGGGCGGCGGCGGGCGCCGGGTCCGGCTGGGTGAGACGCCAGTAGAGCGCCCCGGCCCAGACCACGAGCCCGGCCACCAGCACGATCACCTGCGTCCGCTTGTCCCAGCGCATACCCCGGTTCCCTGTTCCCGGTCCCCGGTTCCCGGCGCGATGACCGGGAACCGTGAACCGGGAACCGTGAACGCTTACCGGAAGTAGCCGGCCAGGGTGAGCTGCATCGCCACCTGGGTGGTGCGGGCCGTTCCGCGTTGCTCCGCCAGGGCCATCCGCTCCACCACCAGGTAGCGCCGGCGCTTCTCCAATTCGTGGAGGAAGCGGCGCAATTGTCCATACGGCCCCTCCACCCCCAGGGTGAGCCGCACGCGCAGCAGGTCCACGTCCTTCATCGGCTCCGGCTGGTAGTTGACGGAAGGCAGCTTCAGGGACAACGTCGCCGCCAGGCGCGTGAGCTCCCCGGCCAGTTGGACCAACCGGTTCCGTTCGGGAAGTTCCTCCCGGTAGGCCTCGACCTGCCCGAGCGTGCGGAGCTGCGCCTCCAGGGCCTTGCCCTGGCCCTGGAGGGCGCGGATCTTCCGCTGCAGGGCCAGGAGGCGCTGCTGCTGCGCGCGCTGCGCCGCCATGAGGGGCTGGACCAGGAGCGCGTAGCCGGCCACGTTGCCGGCCACCGCCAGGGCCAGGGCGGCCCCGGCGATCCACTGCCACCGCGCGAACCGCATCCCCATCAGCCCTGCGGGCCCTCGCCCCGCAAACCGTCCGGCACGTACTGGAGCCGTAGGGCGAAATCCTGCAGGCCCGCGCCCTCCGCCGCGCCCCGGGTCTGCTCGCTGTGCCGGAGCAACTGGACCTCCCGGAAGGATTCGCGCTGCTCCAGGAGCGCGATGAAGGCCGTCAGGTCGGCGAAGGCCCTGGCCTGGCCCTGGAGCGTCACCGTGCCCGAGGCGGGGTCGGGCTGGATGGCGGTGAGCCCCACGTTGGGGGGGAGGGAGGCCTCCAGCTCCATGAGCAGGCCGGTCCAGGGAAAGGCGGCGGCCACCAGGATCTCGTTGTACGCCGTCATCTGTCCCGGCAGCGCGGCCAGCGCCCCCCGCGTCTCCGCCGGCACCTCCCCGGCATGGGCGGCCTCCAGCCGCCGCGCCTCCGCCTCCAGGGCCCGCAGGCGGGCCTCCGCCGGCACGGTGGAGCGCGCCAGCGAGCGGTAGTAGAGGCCCTGGGCCGTGGCGGCCGCCGCGACGGCGAGCGCGGCGCCCACCCAGCAGGCGACCCCCCACCGGCCCCCGGGACGATTCCCCTCGCGCGCCAGGTTCAGATCCAGCCGCATCGTCAGCTACCGTCCAACGTCCAACGTCCAACGTCGAACGTCCAATGCTCCGCCTCCAACGCGAGTGGTGAGAGGCGCCGGTAGCATGCTCCCACCACGGCCGGCCCTCGGTCCTCGGTGTTTAGCCTTCGGCGGCGGTGACCCGGTTGGCCTCGGCCAGGGTGGTCACGCCATCGAACGCCTTGCCCAGGGCCGCCTCGCGCAGGAAGACCGTCCCCGCGGCCTTGGCCGCGGCCCGGATCTCGGACGCCGGGCGGCGGGCCACGATGAGTTCGCGGATGGTGTCGTTCATCTCCACCAGCTCTCCCACCACGGTGCGGCCCTTGAAGCCGGCGCCGTTGCAGGCGGCGCAGCCCGCGCCCGCGTACACCCGCCGGCCGCCCAGGGCGGCCGGATCCAATCCCGCGGCCGCCAGGGCCTCGGGGTCCGGCCGCACCGGCGCCCGGCAGCCCGGGCAGATGGTGCGCACCAGACGCTGGGTGAGGACGTGGTTCAGGGCCGAGACGAAATTGTAGGGTTCCAGGCCCATGTGGATGAACCGGCCGATGACGTCGATGATGTTGTTGGCGTGCACCGTGGTGAAGACCAGGTGCCCGGTGAGGGCCGCCTGCACCGCGATCTGGGCGGTCTCGGCGTCCCGGATCTCGCCCACCAGGATGCGGTCCGGGTCGTGCCGCAGGATGCTGCGCAGCCCGCGGGCGAAGGTGAGGCCCTTCTTCTCGTTCACGGGGACCTGCACCACGTTGCGCAGGCGGTACTCGATGGGATCCTCGATGGTGATGATCTTGTCCTGCCCCGTGTTGATCTCCGAGAGGGCGGCGTAGAGGGTGGTGGTCTTGCCCGAGCCGGTGGGGCCGGTGACCAGGACCATGCCGTGGGGGCGCAGGCTGGCCCGGCGCAGGCTGGCCAGGTCCTCCGGGGCGAAGCCCAGCAGGTCCAGGCGCAGTTCGGCCAGTTCCTTGGTGATGGCCTCCTTGTCCAGGATCCGGATCACCGCCGATTCGCCCGCCGCCGAGGGCAGGATGGAGACCCGGAAGTCGATGGCGCGGCCCTGCACGCTGGCCTTGAACCGCCCATCCTGGGGGATGCGCCGCTCGGCGATGTCCAGCTCGGCCATGACCTTGATGCGCGAGAGGATGGGCTCGTGGAACGGCTTCCCGATGGGCTCCAGGGCGGGGGCGAGCAGGCCGTCCACCCGGTACTTCACCTGCAGGGCGTTGTCCTGCGCCTCCAGGTGGATGTCCGAGGCGCGGCGTTCCAGGGCGTTGAGGATGATGGAGTCCACCAGGCGGATGACGGGGGAGTCGTCCCCCTTCAGCTTCTCCAGCGTGATCTGGTCCGCCTCATCGGCCTCGGGGAGCACGGCCGGCATGAAGTCCGCCGCCAGGTCCCGCAGGATGGGCTGGGAGGTCTCCACGCCGCGGAGGGCCCGCAGGATGGCGGGGCGCGGGGACACGTGCAGGTCCACCTCGGGGCCCAGGGTCTCCCGGATGCGGTCCAGCAGGAACAGGTCGCCGGGGTCGGCCACCGCCACCTGCGCCCGCCCGCCGACATAAGCGAAGGGGAGGAACGGGCCCTTGAGCATCGCCTCGGGGGGGAACCGGTCCACCAGCGCGGGATCGGGGATCACGCCGGCCAGGTCCACCGTCGGGAGGGCGTGCAGGAGGCTGTAGGCGCGCGCCAGGTCCTCCTCGCCGAGCGCCCCCTCGTCCACCAGGGTTCGGCCCAGGCCGCCCCCCCGACCGTTACGCCGGGCCAGCGCCGCCTGGAGCCGGTCGGCGCGCACGAGCCCCTCCGCCAGGAGCACCTCCGCCAGGCGCGGGCGAGACCGCAGGGCGGGCGATTCCGTCGCCATCTCAGCTCCTCAGCAACGAGCAACGAGCAATGAGCAATGAGGGACGGGGCGCATTCCAGCCCTCGGTTCCCCGGGGCGTCTTACGACTCATTGCTCGTTGCTCATTGCTCATCGCTCAGTGACCAGCGATCAGCGGGGCGGCGCCGCCCCGTAGATCTGGAAGATGGGCAGGTACATGACGATCAGGATGGTCGCCACCAGCAGGCCCATGGTCACCATGATGAGCGGCTCGATGAGGGCGGCCATGGCGGCCAGGCGCGTCTCCGTTTCTTCGCCGAAGAAGTCGGCCACGTTGATGAGCATGTCCTCCAGATTTCCGGTCTGCTCCCCGACGGCCAGCATCTCCACGGCCAGGTCGGGAGCGGCGGCGGTGCCCTCCAGGGCCGCGGCCAGGGGCGTGCCGGCGGCCACCACGGGGGACACGCCCTGAAGCCGGCGCTGGATGTGGCGATTGTCCACGGCGCCCACGGCCACCGGCAGGGCCTGCATCATCGGGATGCCGCCGCCCAGCACCATGGCCAGCGTCCGGCAGAACTGGGTGAGGGCGTAGCGCCGCATCACCTCGCCGGCCCAGGGGATCCCCAGCAGGATCCGGTCCCGCAGCAGGCGGCCGGCCTCCGTCCGGGCGCCGCGCCAGGCCGCCGCCGCCGCCGCGGCCGCCCCCGCCACGAGGAGCAGGAAGTGCGTGCGGACGGCGGCGGCCACCGCCAACAGCGCCCGCGTGGGCGCGGGCATCGCCCGGCCCAGGTCTTCGTAGAGCCCGCTGAAGCTGGGAACAACGTATGTGACCAGGAAGGTCACCACGCCCAGGGAGAGCAGCAGGAGCACCAGCGGGTAGGTGAGGGCGTTCACCACGCGCCGCCGCAGGGCCACGAGCTGCTTGAGGACGATGATGTAGCGGCCCAGGGCGTCCGCCAGGGTGCCGCTGCGCTCGCCGGCCCGCACGGACGCCACCAGGATGGGCGGGAAGACCGCCGGCTGGCGCTCCAGCCCACCGGAGAGAGCCGCGCCGGCCTTGACCTCCTCCCGGACCGCGGCCAGGGCCTGGCGCAGCCGCGGCTGGTGGGCGCGCTTCGCCAGCAGCTCCAGGGACATGGGGATGGGGAGGCCGGCCCGTGTCAGGGCCAGGAGTTCCTGCGTGAAGATCAGCAGGTCTTTGGGCCCGACGCGCCGGAAGACCGTGGGATGGCCCAGCGCCGGGAGACGCACGCCCCGGCCCTGCGGGGCGATCTCGAAGATGTAGTAGCCCTGGCCCTCCAGCTGGTCCTTTAGGGCCTCCGCGGTGGCCGCCTGCCGCTCTTCGCGGAGGACGGCCCCGGTGGTGGTCCCCAGCGTACAATGGAATGTTTGCATGCCTTCCTAGCCGCCACTCCTCGCCTAGGTAAGTTGATAGGTTACACAGGGAACTTACCTCCTGGCAAGACGAAAATCGGTGTGCCGTGGCCCATAGGGGGTTGCATCCCGGCGCGCTGGTTTGCTATGGTTTGCCAGGCCCAGTGGGTGCCGGCTCTTTGGGCCCGCCGTCCCGGGGGCTTTAGCCCTTGACGCGCGGGGTGGCGCCATAGTAATTATTCGTCCGGAACGTTTGTAAAAATCGGGACTTCGCCGGGGTCGGGGGTCGCAGGTGGCGGACGAGGAACTGAAGGCGCGGGAGGGCGAGGGACGCCCGGAGGAGGCGCCGAGTTCCCTCTGGTCCCGGCGCGATTTCTTCTCCCTGGCCGGCTGGGCCGGGGTGTTGGCGGCGCTGGGGGCGTCCCTGGTGGGGTTCGCCCGCTTCATGTTCCCCCGGGTCCTCTTCGAGCCGACCCCCGTCTTCAAGGCCGGCTATCCGGACGAGTATCCGGTGGGCACGGTCAGCGAGCGCTGGAAGCGCGATCAGCGCGTCTGGATCGTGCGCGAGCCGGACGGCTTCTACGCGCTCCTGGCCATCTGCACCCACCTGGGCTGCACCCCCAACTGGCTCCAGCAGGAGAACAAGTTCAAATGCCCCTGTCACGGGAGCGGCTTCAAGCGGTCCGGGATCAACTTCGAGGGCCCGGCGCCGCGGCCCCTGGAGCGCATCAAGATCGCCCTGGCCGACGACGGCCAGCTGCTGATCGACAAGAGCGTGAAGTTCCTCCGCGAGAAGGGCGATTGGGGGAAGCCGGGGTCCATCCTGAAGGTCTAGCCCCCTCGGCCCTCAGCCCACAGTCCCCATTCTTCCGTCAGGAGATCGTTGCATGCCTACGCTGAAGGAGCGCCTGCGCGAGCTTCCCCGCAAGGTCGCCCAGTCGGACGTGTGGCGCTCGGCGCTCCGGCACGGCTACGAGGATACGCCCCGGAACCGGGTGCTGATGATCATGGCCAACGTCTGGCTGCACCTGCACCCGCCCAAGATCCGGCGGCACGCCCTGCGCATCCGGTTCACCTGGTGCATGGGGGGGCTCACCTTCCTGATGTTCCTGGTCACGGTGGTGACGGGCGTGGTCCTCATGTTCTACTACCGCCCCGTGGCCGAATACGCCTACTCGGACATGAAGTACCTCCAGTTCGACGTGCCCTTCGGCATGATCGTCCGCAACATGCACCGGTGGGGCGCCCACGCCATGGTGATCACCGTGTGGCTGCACATGTTTCGGGTGTTCATGACCGGCTCCTACAAGCCGCCCCGCGAGTTCAACTGGGTGGTGGGCGTCATCCTGCTCACCCTCACCCTGTTGTTGAGCTTCACCGGCTACCTCCTGCCGTGGGACCAGCTCTCCATCTGGGCCGTCACCGTGGGGACGAACATGGCGCGGGCCACGCCGCTGCTGGGCCACGAGGGGCCCTTCGCCTCGAACCTGGGCGTGACCCCGCGGTACGACGCGCGGGCTTTCTTGCTGGGCGGCACCATCGTGGGCCCGCCCACGCTGCTCCGGTTCTACGTCCTGCACTGCGTCTTCCTTCCGATCCTGGCCAGCCTGTTCATGATCGTCCACTTCTGGCGCATCCGGAAGGACGGAGGGATCTCGGGACCGCTATGATGCATTGCGGATTGCGTGTTTCGACAAGTCTCAGCACGTCCTGAGCCCGTCGAAGGACGGAATGGGGATTGCGGAATGCCCGATGGGGAAGGGCCCCTGGTGAGGAGGGGGAGCGGACCATGGCGGAAGTGAAAGCCCCGGCGGCCCCGGCGAAGCCCCGGGCCCCCCAGAAGGCCATCAAGCTCAAGATGCTGGAGGACAAGGTCCACGTCTGGCCCTACCTGACGCGGATCGAGTTCCTGGCCCTCCTCATCACCATGATCGTCATGCTGGTGTGGTCCATCACGCTGAACGCCCCCCTGGAGGAGCCGGCTAACCCCACGCAAACGCCGAACCCCAGCAAGGCCCCCTGGTACTTCCTGGGGCTCCAGGAGATGCTGGTGTACTTCGACCCCTGGATGGCGGGGGTGGTGCTGCCCAGCCTGATCATCGTGGGGCTGATGGTGATCCCGTACATCGACGTCAACCCGCTGGGCAACGGCTACTACACGTTCCGCGAGCGGAGGTTCGCCATCACCATGTTCCTCTTGGGGTTCCTGGTCCTCTGGGTCTCTCTCATCATTCTGGGGACCTTCATGCGGGGGCCGGGCTGGAACCTGTTCTGGCCCTGGGAGAAATGGGACCCGCACAAGGTGGTGGCCCTGAACAACGTCAACTTGCCCGACTGGGACGTCTACGGCACCCGTCTGCCGTTCAAGTGGCTCTGCAACGTGTGGGTGTGCAACCCGAAGGTGGGGAACCTGCCCGTGCTCGGCCGCATCGGCCCGGCCATCGGCCTGCCGAGCCTGAACCAGGTGGAGCTGATCGGCGGGGGGTTGATCACCGCCTACTACGCCCTGGGCGTGGTCTTCTGGCGCTGGCGCCGGAAGACCAGCGAGACCCTCCAGAGGCTGGGCCCGGCCCGGTACGCCATCGTGGCCTTTCTCTTCCTCACCATGGTGGCCCTGCCGATCAAGATCGTGTTGCGCGTGGTGCCCCCGTTCGTCGGGCTGTTCCCCATCAAGTACGTGTGGGTCACCCCCTGGTTCAACATCTGACACCCCGTCCCGTGTCCAGCGTTCGGCGTTCGGCGTTCACGGTAAAGGTCCAGGGTCCAACGTCGAGGGGTGAAGCCGGGTCCCCGGGGCGCGGCCCACGGGAAGGCCGGCCGTCGCGCGCCGCCGAACTCGGGGCCCGGGAGTCAGGACTCAGGACCGTCTAGGAGGCTGACGAAAAGCCCGCTTTTCTGCAGGCTGCTCAAAAAAGTCCAGATGCAAGGCGGCGCGCGAGGGGAGGCGCGAGGCGTACTTGGGCCGTACGTCGCAGCGCCGCGCGAGCGCGGCAATGCCGCAGATGGGCCTTTTTCAGCAGCCTGCTAGGGAGCCCCATGGCCTGGTTCGGGAAACGGAAGCAGGAAGCCCCCCCGGTGGAGAAGATGCACCTGCGGGGGCTCTTTTTCCTCTCCAGCGTCGTCCTCGTGGTCCTCACCTACTGGATGCTGTTCGACGAGGCCCGCCCCCGGCGCCCCTGGAAGTTCTACCAGATCGAATTCAACCGCCTCGAGTATCGGATGGTGCAGGACGAGCTGAAGGCGGCCGAGCAGGAGCTGGCGGGGCGGGACGCCGAGACGCGGGCGCTGGAGGCGGACCTCAAGAAGGCCGAGGCCGTCGCCGAGGGGCCGGAGGGGAAGAAGCTTGAGGAGCGCAAGGCGGCGCTGGAGCGGGCCCTCGCCCCCGTGACCGAGCAGGTGGCCTTCACCAAGGCCTCGTTGGACGAGGCCAACTACAGCGTGGAGAAAGCGCTCTTCGGCGGCGGGGGGAACCGGGAAACGCCCGAGTACCAGAAGGCCCTGAAGGTGGCCAAGGCCATCGAGGCGAAGCTGGCCGCCCTGGAACCGGAGGAGACGAAGCGCAGCGGGGAACTGGAGGCCGCGGAGGCGGAGATCAAGGGGCTGGAGGCCGCCGCGCAGAAGATCCGGGACCGGTTGGCGGAGCTGCGCGCCCCGGTGGTGAACCTGCAGCGCCGCCTGGAGGGCATCAAGGGGCGGATCCCGGAGATCCAGCAGGTGATCATCGAGGGCTTGGACGTCAACGAATTCAAGGAGCCCATCCTGCGGGTGGACCGCTGCATGACCTGCCACGTGGGGGCGGGCCGGCCCGATTTCGAGAAGGAGAAGCTGGAGAAGTACGGGGTCCCGCCGCACCTCCAGAAGGTGTTCATGAGCCACCCGTACCGGGAGGTGCTGATCGGCAAGCACGCCACGGCCCAGTACGGGTGCAGCGTGTGCCACCAGGGGCAGCCCAATGCCCTGGAGGTGGACGATGCCCACGCCACCACGCTCCAGCCGCCCGCGCCCGTGCCCTCCCAGGCCGGCGTCGGCGCGGGGGAGGCGGCCGCCGGCGAACGGAAGGGCGGGCCGGGGCAGGGGGGCGGGACGGCGGCGCGGGCGGGGGCCCAGCCGGCCGGCGGCCACGGGGAAGAGAAGCACTTCTACTGGGAGCGCCCGCTGCTGCGGGGCGAACTGCTGCAGGCCAGTTGCCGGCGCTGCCATGCGGACCAGGACGTGATCCCCCTGGCACCGGTGTATTCCGAGGGCCGGGCCATGGTGGCGGACTTGGGCTGCTTCGGCTGCCACAACATCCGCGGGTTCGAAAAGGCCGAGAAGGTGGCCCCGATCCTCACCAAGGTCCGCGAGAAGGTGGATCCCAGCTGGCTGGTCCACTGGATCAAGAACCCGAGGGGGTTCCGGCCCGAGACCAAGATGCCGGTGTTCAAGAACGGCCCCGGCGAGCATGACCTGATGACGGACGACGAGGTCGCCTCCATCGCGGCCTACCTCCTGAAGCATTCCATGGAGGATCCGGAGACGCGCGGGGCGTACAGAGGCGGATCGGCGGAAAAAGGGCAGGCCCTGGTGCGGAGCCTCGGGTGCCTGGGCTGCCACAAGATCCAGGGCCTGGAGCCGGTTGCCCAGCCGGCCGGTGCCACCACCCAGCCGGCCGCCCCCCCGACGGCCGAGGCCAAGCCCGAGGCGGCCCAGGAGGCCGCAGGGGGAAAGCCCGAAGCCGCGGCGCAACCGGGGCCGGGAGCGGGGGGCGCGGCTCCGGCCGTCCCGGCCGCGGGCGAGGCGAAGGCCGCGGCCGGCGCGGAGGGCGGCGGGGCCGAGGCCCCGGCCAAGGCTGTGGACGAGAAGGCGGCCGCCCAGGCGCGCATCGCGGCCTGGGTTGCGGTGAAGCCCAGCCCGCCTCTCTCCGACCGTTTCGCGCCCGACCTGAGCCACATCGCGGAGAAGGCCAAGGCGGACTGGGTGTACCGCTGGCTGCTGAACCCCAAGGCGTACAATCCCAAGACCAGGATGCCCAATCTCCGCCTCAGCGAGCAGGAGGCGGGCGACATCACCGCGTTCCTGATGACCCTCGGAAGGCGGAACGAGGTTCCGGGGCTCTCCGCCAAGCTGGGCTCGGAGGCCTTCGTCAAAGAGGGAGAGCGCTTGATCCGCAAGCGCGGCTGCTTCGGTTGCCACGATATCCAGGGCTTTGAAACGGCGGAGAAGATCGCCCCGGATCTCACCAGTTTCGGCACCAAGCGGCTCCTGGAGTTGTTCTTCGGCGAGGCCGTCCACGTCAAACAGAACTGGGAGGACTTCGCCCTCAACAAGCTCCTGAACCCACAGATATACCAGACCGAGCGGGTCCAGCAGATCATGCCCAACTTCGGCTTCACCCTGGAGCAGGCGAAGGCCCTCCGCGTGTTCCTCAAAGCCCAGAACGACGACCGGGCCCCGAAGGCCATGACCAAGACCCTCAGCGAGCCCGAAGAGGACATCCAGGTGGGGCGGCGCCTGGTGCGCCGCTTCAACTGCGACGGCTGCCATCGGATCGAGGACCGGGGCGCGGCCATCGCGCGATTCTACGGGAGCGTGAACCTGGCCCCGCCCCTCCTGGTGCAGGGCAACCTGCAGGAGGGGGAGAAAGTCCAGTCCACCTGGCTCTACGAGTGGCTGGCCCGGCCCACCAAGGTGCGCCCCTGGCTGGAGGTGCGCATGCCCACCTTCGGCCTCAGCATCGACGAGGCCACCGCGATGACCAAGTACTTCGGGGCCCTGGCCAACGTGCGGCTCCCCTACGAGTTCGTCCTGGCGCGCGACATCCCCCCCGACTACCTGAAGGCGGGGCGCCAACTGACCAGCAAGGACTACTTCGACTGTTTCAGTTGCCACGTCCAGGGGGACAAGAAGCCGGAGGGGTCGCCGGAGGGTTGGGCGCCGGACCTGACGCTGGCCCGGTACCGCCTGCGCCCGGCCTGGATCGAGAAGTGGCTCCACGACCCGCAGAGGATCCAGCCGGGCACCAAGATGCCCAGCTTCTTCTCGGACACGGAGGGCATCCCGGACGACATCCTGAAGGACCCGAAGGACCCGGACAAGAAGAAGCAACTGGACCGTCAAATCGATGCCCTGAAGGACTATGTCATGTCCCTGGGCGAACGGTAGCAGGCCGCTGAAAAGGGCCCGACAATTCTCCCCGCTGCTTCGGCGGCAGCGGGCGGTGCGTTGGCGCGCTCGGGCGCTCGCTGCGGCGTACATCCCAGTACGCCTCGCTCGGCCCTTCCCGCGCCGCCTTGCACCTGGACCCTTTTGAGCAGCCTGCGGGAAACGGGTTTGACGGCAGCCAGGCCGGGCCGCCTCGAACAACCGCGGCCCGTCGGACGTCTCAGGGACTGAGCGGACGTACGGCGCCAGGGGCCCCTCCGGGGCTCCGGGCGCAGGCCCCAGCGGAGGGCGCCGAGGGCGCCCGCAATGGAAGGAGGCACAGGAACCATGCAGCGGATCGGTATCGGATTGCTCGCCATGGCGGTGGCCGTGGCCATGGCCCCGGCGGCGCAGGCCTACGATGGGATGGCCGTGACCGACGGGGGCACCATCAGCGGCACCATCAAGTTCGCCGGCACCCCCCCGCCGGCCAAAACCATCAAGACCACCAAGGACACGCAGGTGTGCGGCGCCGAGCTGCCCGACGAGGCCCTGATGGTGGGGGGCGACAAGGGGGTCAAGAACGTCGTGGTGATGATCACGGACATCAAGAAAGGCAAGAAGTGGGAGGCCAAGGGGGTCATCGACCAGAAGAAGTGCCACTTCCAGCCCCACGTGACCGTGGTCCAGGCCGGATCGGAAGTGGAGATCCTGAACAGCGACGGGGTGCTGCACAACATCCACACCTACAGCACCGCCAACCCCAGCATCAACAAGGCCCAGCCCAAGTTCAAGCCCAAGATGACGGAGAAGTGGGCCAAGCCCGAGATCGTCAAGGTCACCTGCGACGCCCACCCCTGGATGCTGGGCTGGCTGGTGGTCTCCGACAACCCGTACGTGGCCGTGACGGATGACCACGGCGCCTTCAAGCTTACCGACGTGCCGGCCGGCACCTACAAGGTGGAGATCTGGCACGAGACGCTGGGCAAGCAGGAGAAGACGGTGACCGTCCAGGCCAAGGGCGAGGCCAAGCTGGACGCCGAGCTCGCGGCGAAGTAACCCGCACGGAGCGGTTACCCTTCCGACGGCGGCGAGGCCCCGGGCCTCGCCGCCGTCGCTTTTTCATGGCGGCGAGCCGGCGACGGACCCGCCTGCGCTGAGCGGTTCGGACTCAGCGGACCTGTCGGGTCCACTGTCTTCGCGCGCTCTTTCCAGAAGAAATTAGGACTTGCGCAGGCACACGTATGAGAATTATAATCCGCAGCGCTGATATTCGTCATATCCTCTTCCGGCCTCACGGCGGCGCCGGCCGGGCCGGGCGCGGCGCGGGCACCCCGCGCGCCACAGCGACGGCGCACACACAAGGACGGGTAGAACCTCATGCTACGCTGGCTGCCGGAAGACGTCTCGACCTACGGCCCCGAGGTGGACCGGCTCTTCTACATCATCTATTACCTCACGGGCGTCGTCTTCATCCTGGTGGCCGCGTGCCTGGTGTACTTCCTGGTCAGGTATCGCCACCGCGAGGGCGACGGCCGCCGGGCGACCTACACCCACGGCAGCACCACGCTGGAGATCGTCTGGACCGTCATCCCTTCCCTCATCCTGGTGGTGCTCTTCTTCATGAGCCGGGTCACCTGGGCTCGGATCAAGGAGGCCGTGCCGCCGGCCGCCGTCACCGTCCAATTGACGGCGAAGCAGTTCAACTGGGAGATGGTCTACCCGGGCCCGGACGGGAAGTTCGACACGGCCGACGACCTGAAGATCGATAACGAGCTGCACGTCCCGGTGAACCAGAACGTCCACGTGATCCTCCAGTCGCGGGACGTGATCCACAGCTTCTACCTCCCGAACCTCCGCCTGCGGCAGGACGTGGTGCCGGGCCGCCAGATCGTGGCCTGGTTCAACGCCACCGCCCCCGGTAAATACGAGATCCCCTGCTCCCAGCTGTGCGGGTTCGGGCACTCCGGGATGCGCGGGTGGCTGTTCGTCCACACGCCGGAAGACTATCGGCGCTGGGTGGAAGAGCACTGGCCGGCGCCGGCCGCCTCGAGCCCGCCGCCATCAAAATCCTGATCTCGGCCGCCGCCGGGAGGGCCAGCACGTGTCCGGGTGGGCGCGCCCGGGACGTCTGCGCCGCTGACTTCACCGAGACTGTGAGGGGAAAGGGTCAACCATGAGCGATGCCGTCGCCGCCGCGGGCGCCCCGGCCCACGTGGAGCACGCCGGCCACGAAGAACCGGGGTTCCTCCGCACCTACATCTTCTCCACGGACCACAAGATGATCGGCCGGCAGTTCCTGTTCCTGGGCCTGTTCATGATGGTCCTGGGTGGGCTGTTCGCCCTCTTGGTCCGCTGGGAGCTGGCCTGGCCCGAGACGGCGGTGCCCGGGTTCGGCTGGGTCCCCGAGCCGTACATGTTCGGGGGCATCATCCCGCCGGACTTCTACAACTCCCTCTTCACCATGCACGCCACCCTCATGATCTTCTTCGTGATCATGCCCATCCTGGTGGGGTGTTTCGGCAACTTCCTGATCCCCCTCATGATCGGGGCCCGGGACATGGCCTTCCCGGTGCTGAACATGCTCTCCTTCTGGGTGGGGGCCCTGGCGGGCGTGATCATGCTGTCCAGCTTCCTGGTGCAGGGCGGGGCGGCGGCGGCCGGCTGGACCTCCTATGCCCCCCTGGCCGCCCAGCCCATTTACACGGGGGTGAACTGGGGCCAGAACCTCTGGTGCATCAGCCTCATTATCCTGGGTATCTCCTCCCTCATGGGCTCCATCAACTACATCACCACCATTATCAACATGCGGGCCCCGGGCATGACCCTCTTCCGGCTGCCCCTGGTGATCTGGTCCCTCTTCATCGTGGCCATCCTCCTGCTGCTGGCCCTGCCGGTGCTCACCTCGGCCCTGGCCATGCTCCTCTTCGACCGGACGCTGGGGACGAGCTTTTTCCTCCCCGCTGGGGGCGGCGAGCCGCTGCTCTGGCAGCACCTGTTCTGGTTCTTCGGCCACCCCGAGGTCTACATCCTCATCCTGCCCGCCATGGGCATCGCCTCCGACATCCTGTCCACCTTCGCGCGCAAGCCGATCTTCGGCTACCGTTCCATGGCCTATGCCATGATCGCCATCGCCTTCCTCTCCTGGATCGTGTGGGGCCACCACATGTTCGTGAGCGGGATGAACCCGGCGCTGGGCACCAGCTTCATGCTCTCCACCATGGTCATCGCGGTGCCCTCGGCCATCAAGACCTTCAACTGGCTGGGCACCCTGTGGGGCGGGAAGATCCGCTTCACCGTGCCCATGCTGCACGCCCTGGCGTTCGTCTCCATGTTCGTCATCGGCGGCCTCAGCGGCATCTTCATGGCCTCCACGCCGGTGGATATCTTCATCCACGACACCTACTATATCGTCGCGCACATCCATTATGTGGTCTTCGGGGGGAGCGTCTTCGGCATCTTCGCCGCCATCACCTACTGGTTCCCCAAGCTCTTCGGCCGCATGATGAACGAGGCCCTGGGGAAGGTTCACTGGCTCCTCTCCTTCATCGCCTTCAACTGCACCTTCTTCCCCATGCACATCCTGGGGGTGGGCGGGCACATGCGCCGCATCTACAACCCCACCCAATATCAGTTTCTGCTGCCCCTGCAGCCCATCAATGTGTTCATCACCTTGAGCGCCCTGTTGCTGGGGCTGTCCCAGCTCATTTTCGTGGTCAACTTCTTCGCCAGTCTGTTCGGGTGGAATGCGGGGTGGTTCCGTTCCGGGGCCAGGGTACTGGCGGCCGCGGTGGCGGGCTACTTCCCGGTGGGCTACCTGGGGCGGTCGTCCGCCCTGGCGTGGGGCCTGTTCGCCGTGATCTTCGCCGCCGTCTTCTGGTTCCTGCGGGGGATGGACGCATTCGGCGCCACGGCCTCCCGGAACCCCTGGAATGCCAACACGCTGGAGTGGCAGGCGGATTCACCCCCGCCGCATGGCAACTGGGGCCCGACCCTTCCCACGGTATACCGCGGGCCCTACGAGTACAGCTCGCCGGAGGTCCCGGAGGACTACCTCCCCCAGGCCCGGCGGCTGGCGGGCGCGGCGGCGCCGGCCCACTAGCCCATGGCTCCACGAAGCCCTCTGAGGGGAAACGCCCGCGCCGACGCCGCCGTGGGGGTGCACCGCATGGCGGTCCTCACCGCCGGGGCCACCCTGGCGCTGATCTTCGTCGGGGGCGTGGTGACGAACACCGGCTCCGCTCTGGCGGTGCCCGATTGGCCCACGACCTTCGGCTACCCGATGTTCCTCTATCCGTGGTCCCGGATGGTCGGCGGCATCCTCTACGAGCACGGCCATCGGCTGATCGGCTCCCTGGTGGGTGTCCTGACGGTGGCGCTGGCGGTGGGCCTCTGGCGCGCGACCCTGCCGCGCCGGGTGCGCGTGCTGGGCCTGATAGCGGTGGCGGCGGTGATCGCCCAGGGGGTCCTGGGGGGTCTCCGCGTGGTGCTGCTGCAAAACACGCTGGGCGTCGTGCACGGCGTACTGGCGCAGACGTTCTTCGCCTTGATCGCGGCCCTGGCGGTGCTGACGTCGCGGGAGTGGGCCGAGGCGCCCCTCGGCGGGCCCGTGGCCGGCGGCGCGGCGCTGCGACGCCTTTCGTGGCTGGCCCTGGGCCTGATCTACCTGCAGGTCGTCCTGGGCGCCGTCGTGACGCACCAGGGCCTTGGGCTCCACGTGCATCTCATGGTGGGGGGTTTGGTGGCCGTCCTGGTGCTCTGGCTGGCCGCGCGGGTCTTGGGGTCACACGGGGACCGGCGCGCCATCGCGCGCCCCGCCCGACTGCTGGCCGGGCTCGTGACGGTGCAGCTCTTCTTGGGCCTGGGGTCTTACCTGAGCCGGTTCACGGCATGGGGTCCGGCCATGCCGGCCTCGGCGGCCCTGGCGTTCCCGCTCGTGCACCGCCTCGGGGGGGCGCTCCTGCTGGGGACCGCGCTGGTGCTGGCCTTGCGCACCGCTCGCCTGGCGGGGTCACGCCAGCCGACGGTGGGCGGGGGACGGATCCTCGATGAGGTGCCCGCATGAATGCCGGGGGCGAGGCCGTGGGCAGTACGCCGGCCGGCCCGGGGCGCCGGCCGGCGGATTTCCTGGCGCTGATGAAGCCCCGGGTGGTCCTGATGGTGCTGGTGACCGCCGCCGTGGGCTTCTACCTCGGTTCCCCGGGGCGGCCCGACCTGCTGCGGCTGCTGCACACGCTGCTGGGGACGGCCCTGGCCGCGGCGGGGACCATCGCCCTGAACCAGTACCTGGAGCGCGACGGCGACGCCCTGATGGAGCGGACGCGCCTGCGGCCGCTCCCCGCCGGCCGCCTGCGCCCCATCGAGGCGCTGGCCTTCGGGGTGGCCATCACGGCCGCCGGGCTCGCCTACACCGTCCTTGCGGTGGATGCGCGTACCGCCATGGTCACGGCAGTCACGGCGGGCAGCTATCTGTTCCTCTACACGCCCCTCAAGCGCGTGAGCACGCTGTGCACCTTCGCCGGCGCGATCTCGGGCGGCCTGCCGCCGGTGACGGGCTGGGTGGCGGCGCGGGGAGAGTTCGGCCCCGGCGCCTGGACCCTGTTCGCCATCCTGTTCCTCTGGCAGATCCCCCATTCCCTGGCCATCGCCCGGCTGTACCGCGAGGACTACGGGCGCGCCGGCATCCACCTGCTCCCGGTGGTGGATCCGGACGGGGCCAGCACCGGCCGGCATGTGCTGAGCCACTGCCTGGCGCTCCTGGCGGTGGGTCTCCTCCCCACGTTTCTGGGCCTGACGGGCCCGCTCTACTTCATGGCCGCGCTCGGAATGGGGGCCGCGTTTCTCGCCTGCGGGATTGCCCTGGCCAGGTCCTGCACCCGCGAGGCCGCCCGGCGGCTGGTGCTGGTATCCCTGGTGTATCTCCCGGCCCTGCTGGGGTTCATGGCCGTGGACAAGGTGACTTTCTGAGGCATGAGCAATGAGGGATGGGGGATGAGGACCGGGGGGGCTCTTGGGTCCGCTCATCCCCCGTGCCTCAGGCCTCGTTGCTGAGCGAGCGATGCCGGTCCTCGAGACGATCCAAGAGGAGCTGACACAGATCCCGCCGGCGGTCCCGCCGGACGGGAGCGGGGACGGGGGCGCGCCCCCGCCGCCCGCGGCGTGGGCACCCGCGGTCAGCAACGCCCGCCTCGGCATGCTGGTTTTCTTGGCCTTCGAGGGGATGTTCTTCGCCGGGCTGCTGGGGGCGTATTTGGTCTTCCGCCTGGGGGCCGCCGCCTGGCCCCCGCCGGGGGAACCGTACCTGCCCATCGGGGTGACCTGGGTGAACACCGGGATCCTCTGCTTCAGCAGCTTCACCATGCGGCGTGCCCTGCGGACCATCCGGCAGGGCGATGGGGCCGGGCTGTCCCGCTGGCTGCTGGTGACGGCGCTGTACGGCGTGACCTTCCTGGCCGTGCAGGGGTACGAGTGGGTTCGCCTGGTACGCTTCGGGCTCACCCTCTCCAGCGGGATCTACGGGTCCACCTTTTATGTGCTCATCGGATGCCACGGACTCCACGTGCTGGCGGCGGTCCTCTGGCTGGTGGCGGTCCTGGCACTGTCGCGCGGGCTGCGCTTCTCGGCCCAGCGCCATGCGGCCGTGCAGTTGAGCGCCATGTACTGGCACTTCGTGGTGGCGCTGTGGCTGGTCCTGTTCCCGGCGGTGTACCTGCTGTAGCGGGCTGCCGAGCAACGCGTTTTCCGCAGCCTGCTTAGGTTCGGCCCGGCGGGTGGGGCGGGGGATCCATGCGAGGTTCAGTGAGCGGGCGGTCGGCGGGCCTGGGATCGGTGTTGGGGGGGCTGCTGGTGGCTGCCGCCGTGAGGGGCGCGGAGGCCTGCGCCGTGTGCGGCGGGGGGCTCACGGCGGGGGATCCGATGGCCCGGGGCTTCTACTGGGGCGTGCTGTTCCTGATGGCCACGCCCTTCACCGTTGCCGGGGGATTCGGCGGCTGGGTCTTCTACATGCACTGGCGGGCCCGGCATGGCCGGCGTGCGGCGCCCCCCTTCGAGGGCGTCCGGGCGCGGCTGCGAGCCCTCCTGGGATCCATCACCTGGCGGCAGAAGGAGAGCGAGAGTTGAGCGAGGCTGCGGTGTTGCATGCGGCGGTCGAGCCCGCCGAATCGCCCCTCACGCCCGAGAGCTGGGGCAAGCTCGGGATGTGGATGTTCCTCATCGGGGACGCCATGTCCTTCGGCGCCCTCCTGGCCGGCTACGGGGCCCTTCGCTACGGCAGCGCGGATTGGCCGGTGCCGTACCACGTGCTGGGCGTGGGGCTGACGGCCGTGATGACCTTCATCCTCATCTGCAGCAGCGTGACCATGGTGCTGGCCCTGGCGGGCATCCAGCGTGGTGACATGGCGGGCTTCAGGAAGTTCCTGGCCCTCACCATCCTGGGGGGCGTGATCTTCCTGGGCTGCCAAGCCTACGAGTGGACGCACCTGATCGAGCGGGGGCTGGGACTGGGGGGCAACCCGTTCGGGGCCTCCCTCTTCGGAACCACCTTCTTCTGCATCACCGGCTTCCACGGGGCCCACGTGACGGGGGGCGTCATCTACCTGGGGACCTATCTGATCCGGGGCCTCATGGGCCGCCTGGGGGTTGGCCACGCCAACCAGATCGAGATCGCCGCCCTCTACTGGCACTTCGTGGACCTGGTCTGGATCCTGGTCTTCACCTTCGTGTACCTGCTGTAAGGCGGGGCGGGGAGAGCCATGGCGAACCCTCACGACACGGGAAAATACATCACGGTCTTCTGGTGGCTCCTGGGGATCACCATCTTCGAGGTGGTCGTGATCTTCCTGCCCATCGCCCGGCTCCTGGTGGGGATCCTCCTGGTGGGCAGCGCCCTCTCCAAGGCGTCCCTGGTGGCGATGTTCTACATGCACCTGAAGTTCGAGCGGCGCACGCTGGGCATGATCGTTCTGACACCCTTGGCCATCTGCATCCTGCTGGTGTTCGCTCTCCTCCCGGACCTCTCGGCGACGCCGCACAGGACCACCGCGGCGTCTGCGCCCGTCGCCCCCCCTCGCTAACGGCCTTCCAACTCGCTCCGCGTGGCGATATAATAAGAAAAATGTGTCGGGGGGTCGGCGCGCCTGCCGTTTCCACCCGCTGGGCGAAAGGCCCGGGCCGGCGCTAGCGCCCGTGCCGGCCGAGGCGGCCGCCGCCCGGGCCATTGACCCTCCGCGCACCGCCTGCGCCGAGCGTCCCCGGGGGCGGGCCGCAGTGCCCTCCCGGCCCCGCTCCGGGCGCGCGGCCGGGAACACCGTATCCGCCCGCGTCAACGAGGCCGCATTGCGACACATGATCCCGCTCTCCGAGCCCGCCCTGCGGCGGTGCCTTTGGGGCATGTTGATCCTCGTCATGGCCTGGGCGGTCGGTGCCGGCGCCCTCTCCCTGCTGCGGGGGCCGGCCGTGGGCTGGCGGGGTGCGGGGGAGGGCGTCCCGGCGCCGCCGGTGTACGGCAACGCCCCCGATTTCTCGCTGGTTGAGCGGAGCGGCCGGGCGGTGCAGGCCTCGGCGCTGCGGGGCAAGGTCTGGATCGCGGACTTCATCTACACGCACTGCACGGATACCTGCCCGCTGCTGAGCGCGCAGATGGCCCGGCTCCAGGCGGAGTACAGGGATGCCCCGGACCTGCGGCTGGTCTCGATCACCGTAGACCCGGCCCGGGACTCCCCCGAGGTGCTCGCCCGCTACGCGGCACGCTTCGGGGCGGACCCGGCGCGCTGGTTGTTCCTGACCGGGGAACAGGCGGCGATCTTCCGCCTGGCGCGCGAAGGCTTCCGCCTGGGCGTGGAGCAACCCGCGGGGACGGAGCGGAGCCCGCTGGACCGGGCCTTCCCTCCGGAACGGAGCGTCGCCCCGGGCGGGCCGACGTCCGCGATGTTGGAGGTCGGACGTCGGACGTTGGACTTCCTGTCGCCTGGCGTGGCCCCCGCCCTGGCCCACGAGGGCGGTGGGGCTGGGAAGGCGCCGCCGCCGCGGACGCCACCGGCGGCGGGGCCGATCCTGCACAGCTCGCGATTCGTCCTGGTGGACCGCCAGGCGCGGATCCGCGGCTACTACGAGGGCGGCGACGAGGAGGCCCTCCGCCGCCTGCGCCGGGACCTGGATATCGTCCTGCGCGAGCCCCACCCATGACCGCGCCTTGCATCCCCGTTTGCCACTTCGTCACCTCGAACATCGAACCTCGGACTTTGCACGTCGAACGTCGAACGTCGAACATCGAACATCGAACGTCGAACTTTGCACCTTGCACTGTGGACGTCCTGCGATGATCCCCCTCGCCGCGCTCCCGGCCTTGAACGCCGCCCTCAACGGGACCAGCGCGTGCCTGCTGGTGGCGGGGTTCCTCTGCATCCGGCGGAAGCGGGTGACGGCGCACAAGGCCTGCATGCTCTCCGCCGTCGTCACCTCCACGCTGTTCCTGATCTCGTACCTCACGTATCACTATCATGTGGGCTCGGTGCCCTTCCGGGGGCAGGGCTGGTCCCGGCCCGTCTATTTCTCGGTCCTGAGCTCCCACACCGTCCTGGCCGCGGCCACGCTTCCCCTGGTGCTGGTGACGCTGACCCGCGCCCTGCGCGGCCGCTTCCAGCGGCACGCGCGGATCGCGCGGTGGACGCTGCCGGTGTGGCTGTACGTCTCCGTCACCGGGGTGCTGGTGTACTGGATGCTGTACCACCTCTTCGCCGCCGCGTGAGCGCGCCGTTGCCACCAGGTTCCCGGTTCCCGGCTTCCGGTCGGCGTGAGGCGTGAGGGGTGAGGGGTGAGGCGGTAGGCATCGATTTCTCGGGGAGGGGTTCCAGGATGAACGGTCGAACGGTCGAACAGTCGTACGGTCGTACGCTCCTAGTCGTCGTGGCGGTGCTCGCGGTCCTGGCCGTGTGGCGCGCGCCGGCGCGGGGCGCCTCCCGGGGCGATCCGAAGGCGGGCAAGGAGCCGTACGAGAAGTTCTGCGCCGTGTGCCACGGGCCCACGGGGAAGGGGGACGGCCAGGGGCTCCGGGGCCTGCCGGTGCACCCGAAGAGCTTCAGCGACGCCGCGGCGCTCCGGAACGTGACCGATCAGGCGCTTTTCGACACCATCCAGAAGGGCGGGGCGGCCACCGGCAAGTCGCCCATCATGCCCCCCTTCGGCGACCAGATCAAGGAGGCGCAGATCCGCGACCTGGTGGCCTACCTCCGGTCGCTGGCGGCCCCCGCGCGATAGCCGCTGCGCGCCTGCCTTGGTGCGCGGGCCGAGCCGTGGTATGGTTATCCGGCCGATGGACTGGCCGGTCTCTTGGGGGGCATGCCGCCCCCGGGACTTCGGCGCAGGCCTCCACACAGCATGGCCCTCGGCCCTCCGGGCCATGCCGAAGACCCGCCGGCCGAGGCGCAGGGCCAGGGCTGAAGGCGGGAGTTGACGGGAGAAGTGATGGCGGCAGGGCAGGCGCAGCACGTGGTCCTGATCGTGGGGGGGGCCGTGGCCGGGTCCGAGGCGGCGGCGCAGTTCACGGCCCGCGGCGTCCTCTGCATCGTGCTGGACCAGAATGTCCGTCCCTACGGCAAGATCGAGGACGGCCTCCCGCGCTGGCACGTGAAGCTGCGGGAGAGCGAAGAAGACAAGATCGACGCCAAGCTGGCGCGTGCCGACGTGCTCTTCGTCCCGCGCACCCGCCTGGGCCGAGACCTCACGCTGGACGAGGCGCGGGCCTGGGGGTTCAGCGCCGTGGTGCTGGCCAACGGCGCCTGGCGCGACCGTCCCCTGCCCATCCCCCACGCCGACGCCTATGTGGGCCGCGGCCTCGCCTACCAGAACCCGTTCGTCATGTGGTTCAACCACTACACCGACCCGGGCTACGACGGGCCCCAGTACGATGTGCCCGATGGCGCCCTGGTGGTGGGCGGCGGGCTCGCCTCGCTGGACGTGGTGAAGATCCTCCAGCTCGAGACGGTGGTGCGGGCCCTGAGGGCCCGCGGCATCCAGGCCGACCTCTACGACGTGGAGCGCCGCGGGGTGAAGAAGGTACTGGAGGAGCACGGGCTCGGCCTCGAGGCCCTGGGCCTCAGGGGGTGCACCCTCATCTATCGGCGGCGCGTGGAGGACATGCCGCTGGCCGATCTCCCCGATGCGGCCACGCCCGAGCAGGCGGAGCGCACGCGGGGCACGCGCCGGAAGCTCCTGGCGAACTTCCGGGAGAAGTATATGTTCAACTTCCAGGGCCTGCTATCCCCCCTCGCGGCCGTGGCGGAGGGGGGCCGGCTGGCCGGCCTCCGCTTCCAGCGCACCGAGCTGCGGAACGGGTTCCTGGCCCTGAGCCCCGGCGAGGGAGTGGAGCTGCGCGCCCCCCTGGTGGTCAGCTCCATCGGCAGCACCCCGGAGTCGGTGGATGGCGTCCAGATGCGCGGCGAGCTCTACCCCGTGAAGGACCTGGAGACGGGCGAACTGGAGGGTCTCCCCGGCGTGTTCGCCATCGGCAACGCCGTGACCGGGAAGGGGAACATCCTGGTCTCGTTGAAGCACGGCCGCCGCGTGTCCCAGCGCATGCTGGAGAGCTACCTGCTGGGGGAGGCGAGCGGGTACGAAGAGGCCTTTGCCGGGGCCGCCACCTCCGCCGGGACCACGGCGGCGGCCGTGGCCGAGCGCCTCGGCGCCGCCCCCCCTCTGCCGCCGGACCGGGTGCGAGTCATCGTCGAGAAGGTCCAGGCCCTCCAGGCGCGCGCCGGCTACCCCGGCGACTACTGGACCTGGATCGCCAAGGCCCGCCCCGGCCGCCCCCCCAAACGCTCACGTCCCTGACGTTCCCGGCCGATCCTTCCCCGCTCGTCTTCCTCTTCCACTCCCTGAAACAAAGTGACTGGACCCTCTCCCATTCTTTCCTGATCCCTTCCCCGAAGGGGCGATTGGCATGAGGGGCCATCGAAGCCGAGAGGACGCGGCCGCGTGACCCGCGCCGCGCGGCCCGGGCGGTGCCCGGCCCTCTCGTGCGGGCGGTCCTCGGGGGGCGAGAGGGGCTCAGCGTGCGCCGGCGACCGAGGGCATAGCCAGCCGACAAACGACTTGCCCCATGATTCGGCGCACGCTGGGGCGCCACCTGCTGGGCGAGGGGAGCGGGGATGATGAAGCTCCGGCCGGGGCCTCGCCCCAGCACCTCGGCGCCGCGATCTCCGCCAACCTCCTGTCCTGTGTGACCCCGCCGGACAAGTGAGGCGATCGTCCCCGCCCGGAAATGCGCCTCACAGCTCGGCCACCAGTTCGTTGGTGAAGACGGTTTCGATGTCCAGGTCGGCCTTGATGAGGCCGGCCTTGCGGTAGGCGGCGGCGCCTTCCTTGAGCACCAGGAGGTCGAACCAGCCGAGGCCCTTCTGCTTGGTGGTGAGGGTCTGGGACGTGCCCACGATGCGGATCTTGATGTTGCCCAGCACCAGGGCGGGGTCCTTGCCGTCCACGGCGTGCTTGACGCCGTAGGGGACGGCCTCCTCGGGGTGCTGGATGGTCCACTCGGTGCCCTTGCGGTAGGCGCGCAGGAAGCGCTTGAACAGGTCGCGTTTGAGCTTGAAGTCCCTCTCCAGGATGGCGAAGACGTCGCTGGGCAGGTTGAGGTAGTCCCGGCACCAGATCACGTCCACGGGGTCCAGGCCGCGGTACTGGAGAGTGTGGAGCATGCTGTCCGTCATGGCCATGGCCTGGATCTGGTCGCTCTGGAGGGCGGGCACCGGGTTGAGGCCCACGGCGATCATCTCGATGTCCGACCGCTTGATGTTGTTGACGGCCAGCAGCGTCTCCAGGTTGTAGCGCGTGCCGCTCTCCATGCTGAGCACGCCCACCTTCTTGCCCACCAGGTCCGCCGGCCGGGCGATCTTGTGCCGCTTGAAGGCGAAGACGTTGAAGCAGTTCTGGGGGTAGATGTTGTACACGGCCTTGATCTTTTCCCCCTTGTCCGCGGCGAAGTAGATGGCCTCGGGGCCCACGAAGCCGATGTCGGCGTTGCCCGCGATCACGTTGCGCAGCGCCGCGCCGGACCCCACGCCCGGCACCCAGGTCATCTCGATCCCCTCGTCCTTGAAGAAGCCCCGCTCCTCGCAGACGAAGATGTTGGTTTGCTCGGCCAGCCGGGGGCTCCACATGCCCAGGCGCACGGTATCCAGCGCATAGAGCCCCCGGGGGCGCACGAATGGGCCCGCGGCCGCCGCCCCCGCGGCCGCTCGCAGAAACCGGCGCCGGCTCCACCCCCCCTGCTGTGACGAACGGCCCATCACGCCCTCCCTCCTGTCATGCCTGCGTCCGGCGGAACATCGGACCGGCGGAACGTCCCGGTCACTCCTCCCGCTTGAGATACCGCCAGGCGAACAAGGTTCGCTCGAGCACCTCCATGCCCTTGTAGAGCAGGGTGCCCACGAGGGTGAGCAACACGAACACGGAGAACATCAGCGGCGTATCGAAGTTCCCCTGGGTCACGATGATCAGGGCTCCCAGCCCCCGGTTGGCCCCCACGTATTCCCCCACCACGGCCCCCACCACGGAGAGGACGATGGCCACCCGCAGCCCGGCGAAGATAACGGGCAGGGCGTTGGGCACGCGCAGCTTGATGAACGTCTGCCAGGGGGAGGCGGTGAGCATGCGGAAGAGGTCCAGCTTGGTCTCGTCCACGGCGTTCAGGCCGATCACCGTGTTCTCCAGGAGCGGGAAGAAGCAGATCAGGGCGGCGATGACCACCTTGGGGGCGATGCCGAACCCGAACCAGATGACGAAGATGGGCGCGAGGGCCAGCTTGGGCATGGCCTGGGAGGCCACCAGGTAGGGGCTGAGCACTCGCTGGGCGACCTCGCTGTGCGCCAGGAGGGTGCCGATGCCCACCCCGAGGCAGCACCCGGCCAGGAAGCCCAGCACGATCTCCTGGATCGTCACCCACAGGTGCACCCAGAGGAGCCCGCTGGCCAGGCCTTCCACCAGCGCGCGCCAGACGGCGAGGGGGGTGGGGAGGACGAGGCTCGAGAGGCCCAGTGCCACGGCGAAGCCAGCCCACAGGCCGAGGAACGCCACGAACACGAGGACCACCAAGACGCGTTCCCCCCAGCGGGTGCGGTACCAGGCCGGGCGGGCGGCGGCGGGCGCCCCCCCCACGTCCCGCTCCGCCGCGACCCCGTGCGCCTCGACCGGCGCAGGCCGCTGAACGGTTTCCCGCGTCATGGCCCCGGACCTCCGGT
>Ga0187780_10000536_pt1 | contig 28532 bp, 34 predicted proteins | sample 1015_Q2_SP10_20__FD_132429 | JGI IMG/M metagenome (GOLD analysis project Ga0187780, IMG submission 132429) | Tropical peat soil microbial communities from peatlands in Department of Meta, Colombia - 1015_Q2_SP10_20_MG | ecosystem: Environmental > Terrestrial > Soil > Wetlands > Peat | place... | reverse complement strand
GACCGCGAACCTCGGCTGCATAAGTGCCATCTGAAGAATCTCCGCCCTCTTCTTCTCGCCCCCAGAGAATCCCTCGTTCAGGTAGCGGCTGAGGAAAGACTCGTCCATGCTGAGCAGCTTTAGCTTCTCAGCGACCGTCTCCTTGAACTCGAAAATGGTGGGCGGTTCAGAACCTGCGGGCCTGGAATTGTTGTAGGCGGCGCGGAGGAAAGAGAACATGCTGACGCCCTGCACGCTCACAGGGTACTGGAAGGCGAGGAATAGCCCCTTCTTCACCCTCTTGTCTGGGGTGAGGCCCAGGATGCTCTCGCCGTCTATCGTAACCTGGCCTGATGTGACCTGGTACTTGGGGTGGCCCATGAGGGTGTAGGCGAGGGTGCTCTTGCCGGAGCCGTTTGGACCCATCAGTGCGTGGGTCTCGCCCTGCCCTATGCTGAGGTTCACCCCCCTTAGAATCTCCTTCCCTTCAACTGAGGCGTGAAGTTCCGTTATCTCGAGCTTCATGAGACGTCTGTGGCGGCTCCAGATTCGGATGGTATTAAACTATAACCTATGTTATAGGGTGATGAGCATAGAAGACGACATGATCCTGCCGAAACAGCTGGAAATGCAGCAGCGAAGAATCCCATGGAACGTAGGCTGCAGGACAGCTCGCACCAGTCGCATTGCGATAATCAGGTCCAAACGTTGCTCGCTTTCTTGGCGACTGCCTCAAGGAACTCTCTGTCAAGGGATGAAAACGCGTCCAGCTGGTCGCCATCGATGTCTATTTCTCCGATTACGACTCCCTGGTTGGTGACCGGGACGACGATCTCGGACCTTGTCGACATGAAGCACTGCAGGTACCTTGGATCCTTGCTTACGTCAGATACGATCTCGGTCCTGCCCGCCTTGGCCGCGAAACCGCAGACTCCTTTCCCTATGGGGATCCGAGTATGCTCTGTCGCAGCTGGTCCCGCCCAGGCGTCAAGAACGAGGTCCTTGCCTTCGACAGCATAGATTCCGACCCAGGAGTAGCTCGGGACCTCGGAGTTCAGGAACTTCACCGTTGCCTCTCTGCTCGCCCTGCCCCTGGCTCCGGCGACGGCCGAGTCAAACTTGACCAAGAGTTCCCTGGCCTGCTCCCTTGTAAGACGGTTTCCAGATGCTCTCAAAGACGCGTCTCGCCCTCGATTGGAGTTATTTATCCGGTTCCTCACTCGCCCGGGCTCTCTATGAAGTAGTGATATGCGAGGGCAGCGGCAACGGCACCGATGACTGGGCCGACTATGTAGATGTACCAGTAGTTAGGATAGAAGCCCCCCGCTATCATAGGCCCCAGAGCCCTGGCAGGGTTCATGGCCGCCCCCGTCAGGTTCCCTCCCACGAGCACGTCGACGAGGACAGCCAGGCCGATGACTATGCCCCCGACGTGCGGAGCCCGACGGTCAACGGCGCTTCCATAGATGGCAAACATGAGGACGAATGTCAGAAGCGCTTCGATCCCCGCGCCTTCCAATGTGCTGACGGAGCTGCCAAGCGCGGGTGAGCCCCACCTCACCTGGTCCCCAAGGGTCGCAGGGAAAACCGCAACGAGAGCCGCTCCGGCTGCTATCGCTCCGATGATCTCCGCGATGATGTAGAGGGCGGACTCTTTGGCCGTCAGCTTCTTCACCGACAGCAGTCCGATTGCCACGGCAGGGTTCAGGACGCCCCCCGAGATCTTCAAGGTCGCAGTCACCGCCACGGCCAGAGCCATTCCGTTGCCGAAGGCGGCTGCAAGCAGGGCTGCGCCTGAGTCTGGTGCCGTCAGACTGGCGGTTCCGAGGGCCGAACCGGCTCCTACAAGGACAAAGACGAAGGTGCCGAAGAACTCGGCGCCGAGTTTCTTGGATAGGGCAGGTGCGGAAGACAACGTCTGCTAGGCGCCAGGGGTCGACCTACCCACTTAAGAATTTCCGGCCTGTGAAGCCCTAGCGGTCATGCGCGGGGAATTCATATATACCCCCATCGGTTGTATACCGCTTAGATTCGAATGTCAGCAGCAGGACAACCCGTAATAATTCTGAAGGAGGGTTCCGGCGAGTCCAGAGGCAGAGAGGCTCAAAGGAACAACATTTCGGCTGCGAAACTGATCGCCGAAGTCGTGAGGACTTCGCTCGGCCCGCGCGGGATGGACAAGATGCTCGTCGACTCCATGGGGGACGTAACCATCACAAATGACGGCGCCACCATGCTGAAGGAGCTGGACGTGCAGCACCCGGCAGCCAAGATGATGGTGGAGATTAGCAAGGCCACGGACAACGAAGTGGGGGACGGCACCACCTCGGCTGTCGTGGTCGCAGGAGCGCTTCTCGAGAAGGCAGAGGACCTGATAAACAAGGACGTCCACCCGGTGGTTGTCGTAGACGGCTACTCGAGGGCGGCCGAGAAGGCTCAGAAGATACTTGAAGAAATCGCAGAAAAGATTGACCCAGAGAACAGGTCGGAGATACTGAAGGTCGCCAACACGAGCATGCTGACGAAGCTCGTCAACGAGGACTCGCCTCACCTCGCAGGGATAGTGGTGGACGCGATCTTGGAGGTCGCGGAGGAGCGGGATGGCGGCCACAGGGTCGACATAGACAACGTGAAGGTTGAGAAGAAGGCTGGAGGAGCTCTTACCGACACGAAGCTGGTCCAGGGAATCGTTCTCGACAAGGAGGTAGTCCACTCCGGCATGCCGAAGAAAATCGGCGAGGCGAAGATAGCCCTCGTAAACTCGGCGCTGGAGATAGAGAAGACAGAGTTCTCTGCAGAGATACGCATCAACGACCCCGACCAGATGCAGAAGTTCATGGACGAAGAGACGAGCATACTGAAGGGGATGGTGGAGAAGGTCCAGGCGGCGGGGGCAAGCGTGCTCATATGCCAGAAGGGAATTGACGACCTCGCCCAGCACTTCCTCGCAAAGGCCGGGATCCTTGGGGTCAGGAGGGTCAAGGAGAGCGATATGACGAAGCTCGCGAAGGCAACGGGAGCGCGCATCGTCACCAACCTCGACGACCTGACGGGCAAGGACCTGGGCTACGCCAAGCTCGTGGAGGAAAGGAAGATTGAGGAGGACAAGTGGGTGTTCGTCGAAGGGTGCAAGAACCCGAAGGCGGTGACCATTCTCGTCAGGGGAGGGACCCAGCGGATAGTCGACGAGGCTGAAAGGGCACTGCATGACGCCCTGATGGTGACAAAGGACGTGGTCGAACTCCCTGCGGTAGTCGCGGGAGGGGGTGCCCCTGAGGAGGAGGTCTCGGTCCAGCTCAGGAGCTGGGCCCAGAAGCTATCCGGGAGGGAGCAACTGGCCGCCCTGAAGTTCGCAGACGCCATGGAGAGCATCCCTATGACGTTGGCTGAGAACGCGGGAATGGACCCCATCGACACCCAGGTGGACCTCAGAGCGAGGCACGGCAAGGAGGGGAAGTGGTACGGCGTTGACGCGCTGAACGGCAAAGTGGCAGACATGTATGTGAAGTCAGTCTGGGAGCCACTGGCTGTCAAGCTGCAGATACTCCGCGCAGCCACGGAAGCAGCTTCGATGATCCTGAGAATCGACGACGTCATAGCCGCCAGCAAGATGAAGGCCCCACCCATGCCGCCGGGCGGAGGCGGAGGGATGGGCGGAATGGGCGGCATGCCGCCAATGTAGCAAATCAGGCCAGTTCGACGCGGGGGTAGGGTTTCGGCGATTTCACCGCCCTATCGTAGATCATGCTTGCGACCGCCACGTCCTCGAAGGCTGCGCCTCCGGATTTGAACAGGGTCTTGGCTTCGGGCTTCCTCCTGCCCGCAACGTAGGCGCCCAGCTCGACCGCATCCTCCCAGAGGAAGACCCCTTCCTTGGCGGCCTGGATCAGGTCGCCGTACTCTATTCTTGCCTGTGCGATGTCGTCGACCGCTACGGTTCTGAACGCGCGGATGCCGGCAGCTGTAATCTCGGCATGATCGGGGACGTTACCCCCCGCGATGCTCAGGTGCATGACGTGCTCCAGCATCTTGTCGGTCAGGAATGGTTGCTTCGAAGAGGTTATGGCAGCGGCCACTTCGGCGCCTTTGATGGCGGCGCCGGGGGAGTCGAATGAGTTAGAATTGAAACCGTGGGTTTTCAAGCTCCGGGCGAAGGCCGACCGGTGCTCCGGTGTCGGGCTCCACACTCTAACCTCTTCCAAGGACATGACCTCGCTGACGGCGAGAACCTGGGTCAGGGCCTGCCTGCCGGAACCGAAAAGCGCCAGGGTCCCCGAAGGCCGCCCATACAGGTACTTGGTTGCAACCCCGGTGGCGGCACCTGTCCGGAACCTTCCGAGGGTATCCGCCCCCATGACTGCCAGGAGCCTTGAGTCATTCGTGTCGAAGAGCAGGAGGGCGAACTTCGACCCTGACCTGGAAGAAAGGTAGGCTTTGAGCCCTCCCCTCCCGAGATAGGGGAGCATAGCGTGCATCACGTTGAGGACGGAGTTCGTCCCCCGGGACCTCGTACGCATGAGGTTGGACACCTCGCCCATTCCCTGGCGCCTGAAGGCTTCCTCAACTGACGATACAGCCCCCTTCATGTCGATGAGGCTCTCGACGTCTCCTTCCGAGAGAACTATCGTCAAGGCAGTTAGGCTTCTTCTTCCTTCTTCTCTTCGGTCTCAGACTTGCCCCAGCGGCCCACCTTGGGGAGGTTCTTGCTCCTGAAGAGGGCCATGCCCTGCTGGTAGCGCTGGAGCTCAACCTCAAGAAAGCGTATGTCTGACATCAGGGCTGCCGACTCCTTTTCTTTCCCCTTCTTTCCTGTGACTTCGGCCAGCTTCGCCTTCCTGTCACTGACCATCCTTGAAAGGAGCTGCTCATATTCGGTCGTCATCGAGACTTGCGGCTCTGGGCCTTTCGAAACTATAAAGGCCTTGCCCAGAAGCGGAGGAGCATGCGCCCTCAGCTCCTATTCGGAGGTCTATTGGTAGCAGCCATGGGCGCAGGGTTTTATTTCCTGGAACTTCCATTCGTCTATTTCTGGAGCCTGCCCTTTGGAATCGCAGGACTCATAATGGCAGCAGTCGGCGTCTTCGTTTCGGAAAGCCCGGGACCGGTCCAGCCCCCCGAGGGGCATAGGTTCTGCCCTTTCTGCTCCACCCCGGTGCAGATCGGGGCCGAAAGGTGCCCGCACTGCAACGGTCTTCAGCGAGGGGTGTAGTTGCCCTCGGAAACTGAAGATGCCGTCCTGTCTGAGGCGAAGGGAGTCGTTACCTTTCGAGGGCATCCCATGGTAAGGTCCACCCACCCCACCACCATAGAAGTGACCACCGAAGAATGCCTCACCCCCAGAGGGGACTGCATCGTAGGCGTCGGCGCATCCCATGGATGCGCCCAGCTAGACCCACGACTCAAGGAGGGGCTCAGGAGGAGGGGTTCCAGGGTGACGATCCTGCTGTTCGTCGGCCCTTACTCCTTTGAAGTGAAGGCGGAGGGGGACCCGAGGCTGGAGCTTTCTCACCCCCATGACATCGTCATAAGGAAAAGCGACTACATCAGCGACAGGACCCTCGCCGTGCACGCGGACGCGGCCTCAAAGGACATCCCCAGGGAGATCGTAAGGCTGCTCCAGCAATCTGGCGCCCTGGGAAGACTGGAGATCGGGGTGGAATAGGACGGAGTACAGAGCGGTCGCATTCACAATGCAGGCACTGGTAAAGTACCACGGGCTGAAGGAGTGGAAGCTCAGGCTCCCCTATCATGATAGCATTTCGGTGAACACCACGTCCATGAAGACCGAAGCGACAATAACGGACCGGATGAAGGGAGGGGTCTTTACTGAGGGGAAGCCAAACGAATCTGCCAACGAAAGGCTCCGGGACATCGTATCGAGGTTCAACCCGAGGAAAGATGTGAGCGACTTCAGGATCGACAGCCGGAACCTCCCCCATTCGAAGGCCAAGGGGATCGGATACTCCTCATCGGCCGGCGCAGCGCTCACGCTGCTTTGCCACAGGCTCATCGTGGGCGGGGAACCGGATCTGGAGAGGCTGTCTAGGACGGCCCGGCTCTTCGCCGCGTCCGCGTCGAGGTCGATCGTGGGAGGCTTTTCCAGACTTTACGCGGGGGACGATGATGAGAGCACCTACTCGGAAAGGTTCGCGGACGCAAAGGACTTCGACCTTCGGATGGTAATCGTCCCCCTCCCCTCCCCCGTCAGGACGGAAGACGCCCACAGGGAAGTACTGAGTTCGCCCTTCTTCAAGGCAAGGATTCAGACTGCCCAAAGGAGGTGCGACAAGATGGAGAGGGCGATACTCGCGGCCGACCTGGACGAAGTGGGGAAGCTGGCAGAAAAGGACACCCTCGAGCTGCACAGCCTCACCATGACAGGAGACAGCGGGCTGATAATAATGACAGAGGACTCCTTGCGCATAATCCGCAAGGTGAAGGCCTTGCGCGAGGAAGGCCTGAAGGCGTACTATTCCATGCAGACAGGGCCTTCTGTGTTCATCAACACTTCGGAGGAGGACGAGAACGCCGTGCACCGGGCGATAACGAAACTTGGGTACAGGGCGTACCTTTCGTCCGTAGGGGGAGAGGCAAGGATTCTGTGACCGCGAAAATGAAGGACGTTCGTGCCTACATCTCCGAACTGGAAGGGACAAAGGAAGGCAGGCCCGAGCAGGTGAAGGAAGGACTTGAAATCTACATCAGCCTGTGGGAGAGGGCCATAGAGCGCGGGGTGGTTGAGGAGACAGACGGGGTCGACGCAGCGCTTGCAAAAATAGAGAGGGAGGGCGGGCTGTATGCGGCAGCTGGTGTATCAGCTGGCGCCGGTTAGCGAAGTGCCTCTCCGCCATCGGCAACGACCACCTGGCCCGTGATGAAACTGGCCTCGTCGCTAGCCAGGAAGAGAGCGAGCTCCGCCGCCTCGCTAGGCCTCCCGAATCGACCCATGGGAATCGCTTTGACGTACGAGTTCCTTTGATCCTTGTCGAGCCAGTCTACCCAGGTTGTCTCAAAGGAGCCGAAGGCCATGCAGTTCACCCGGGTCTTCGGGGCCAGCATCTTGGCCAGCATCCGGGTCATGGACACGATCGCGCCCTTCGCGGAGGCGTAGACGAGCCCTTCTGTATCCCCGACGAGTGCCGGAGTCGAAGCGACGTTCACAATGGACGAACCGCCTTTCATGAGCCTGACTGCGCCCTGCGTGCACAGGAATGTGCCGTAGGTGTCTACGGCGAAGACCCGCTTCCACATTTCGAGGGTGATCCTTTCTAGCTTCAGGTTCCATAGTGTGCTGTCGGAAAGCCCTGCGGTGTTGACAAGTATGTCGAGCCCCCCGAGCTCCTTCCTGATCTCTCGGAACATCTCTGTGACGCTGGTGGGGTCGGAAACGTCGGCGTGCACCGCAATCCCCTTACCTCCAGCCCGTCTGATGGAGTCCAGGACCGGCTCGCCGTGCTTCGGTCCTGCCCGGTGGTTGATGACTACCGACGCCCCCTCGATTGCGAAGAGCTTTGCGATCTCCCCCCCTATCCCCTGGGACGAGCCTGTGACGAGCGCCCTCTTGCCCTCCAGCCTCAAGCGATGCATCGGTCCCCGTTCCTCGACTTAAGGGTTCGAACCTATGGCCTGGGGGCTCTTTCCTTCGTTGTAGATCCGGCAGAGTACTGTTTCAAGAATCTGATGTTGAAGAGAGAGGCTTCAGCTGAGTTCCGGACCATCTCGTCCTTGTCCGCGAGGACCCTAGTCAAGACCTCTTCAGACTCCGCGCTCCCAACGGATCCGAGGGCGGCGGCCGACTCGTGTCTGACTATCGGGTCCTTGTCGCTGATGACGGCCTCTGCGAGCGCGATGTTCCCTTCGGCGATCCCAATCTGGCCGAGAGAGAATGCTGCCTCGTGTCTCACCAGCGGGTCAGGGTCGTGGAGAAGCACGTCCGAAAGCGTCGGCACCGACTTCTCACCCCCCACCTCAGCGAGTATGCAGACGGCGTGGACCCGCAGTACGAGACTGGGTTCGCTCTGCAGGACCTTGACGAAGTAGGATTCGTCCCTGCGCTGGAAGGCGTCCTCCATCCCCTTCATGACCTTCATGGCATGCGCTTCGTCGTCGACCATCGTGCTGGTGTACATTGCTGCCCTGGCCCGGCCAGTTCGGTCTATAAACAGAGTGGAGGGTAAGCGACAGAGAGATCAGTTTTCACTAGGGCGGAGGATAGTGCTCTTCCTTCCCGTCCAGCATCTCACGATAGTATCCGTCGGAAGCCCTTCTTGTGAAATAGTAGTCGTACAGCGAAGTATGCTGGGAGTCCAGCATCATGAGGTACTCGTGCGCGTGCTGGGCCGCGTCTCTCCCCGATGCCATCGCCTTCACCACGAGGCTCTCGCCCGTTACAACGTCCCCTGCGGCGAAGACCCCGGGAACGGAGCTCATCGACCGGTCGTCGATGGCGATGGCGTTCTTCCAGCCGAGCTTCAGGCCCGCCAGCTTCTGGAGGTAGGAGTTGGGACCCCTGCCGATGGCTATGATGACAGAATCGCAAGCCATGTCGACGGTCTCGCCAGTCGGCACGGGGCTCCTCCTTCCGCTGGAGTCCATCTCTCCGAGCTTCATCACTGTCATGATTGTGTTCGTTACTTGGCCCCCGGCTCCCACGTACTCCTTGGGTGCCATCAGGAACTTCAGCTTCAGCCCCTCCTCTTTCCCTTCTTCGATCAGTATCTCGTCGACGGGCATCTCGACCTCCGTCCTGCGGTACACGATTGTAACGTCTCCTCCGGTCAGTCTAAGTGCGGTCCTGGCGCAGTCCAGCGCGCTATCCCCACCTCCGATGATGAGCACCCTCTTTCCGAGCTCATAGGTAGGATGGTCGAGATAGCTGTCGACGCCGTTGACGAAGACGTCCTCCAGGAACCTGTAGCCGTCAAAGACGCCCTTGAGGTCGGAACCTGGCGTGTCGAACTTGGAAACGTCCTTCGCTCCTGTCGCTATGATGACGGCGTCGTTGTCGGACCTGAGCCCCTCGAGCGTGACGTCTTTCCCGACCTTCACCCCTTTTCTCACCTGGATGCCCATCCCGACGACGCGCCCTGCTTCGTACTGGAGCACATCTTTTGGCAGGTGATAGTCAGGGATTCCATACCAAGCGGTCCCGCCGAGTACATCCAACTCCTCGTAAATCGTGACATCGTGGCCGTAGCGTTTGAGGAGCTCTGCCGCTGCGAGCCCCGCGGGCCCTCCCCCGACGATGGCCACCCTCTTCCCCGTCGGCTTCATCATGAGCGGGTCGGGCTGGCGGGAGACTGTCCTTTCCCAATCGGAGACGAACCTCTGGATCATCCCGCACGCAACAGGTTGGCCCTGGTTCCCGACGATGCATGCCGCTTCACAGAGGCTGTCAAGCTGAGGGCAGCACCTAGACGTGGTGCCGAGCAGGGCGTTTGTCTCCCTGATCCTGTGGTAGGCTGCTGCAAAGTCCCCTCGTGCGACAGCCTCGCACATCCCTCTGATGTCAGTCTGAAGCGGGCACACGTCGATGCAGAGCGGGTTGCCGCATGTTACGCACCTGCTTGCCTCTGCCATTGCCTCCTCCATTGAATATGGCAGCTGGACCTCTTCGAAGTTCCCCTCTCTCATCGGGGCATCGAGCTTCGGGAACGGGAACTCGGACGCTCTCTCGTTCTTTAGGGACATATTCGGCGAATGTCGAGCCAACTTTCAGCGCTATTAAGCGGATGAGACGATTCTCAGTTTTGGAAAGTGGGATTAGTCAATTAGGCGGGCCCTGTGAGGGTCAAACTGGGCATATTCGTATCTTCTCATACCGGCTCTCAGGTCCAGTTCTCAGCGTCTCGACCCGCTAGCCAGGCGTTCTGTTCGGATGAAACTCGCGGACGTGTTCCCTTTTGGCGAACTCCAGATCGGAATCATTGTCCGCGTGGATTTCTGAGTCGCAGTCGGGGCATCTCCAATACGAACCTGGTGGGCGAGCGCGGCTTGTAGCGACACCGACGGAAACTCCCCCAGGGGTTTCTGGTCCCCTCAACCCGCTGTCGGCACTCGTCCCGAACCTTCCGGGCATCCTCGCATCCCGGGCCCCAGCCAGCCTGCCTTTGAGGGCGTAAACTATACCGCAACCCTCGCAGCAGCCGAAGACGCTTTGGTCGTCAAGTGGCCTTACCTGTCCCCCGCAGACCCCGCATACCTTGACAGACAAACGAACGGAGTGAATAGAAAGACCGATATAAGGAAAGCCGATTCTTGACGAGGCTATTTAGTCAGGTTGGGATTTGAGCCCTAATAGTTAGCGAATATCTTCCACGGCGTCAATTCTCCTCAGGACATAGGGACTGCGCGTTCCGATTCTGGAAATGAAATTGTCGAAATTCTTGAACCCATTGATGTCCAAGAACCACCGAGTCTCAACCTTCCAAGTTCTTCGATCGAAGAAGTCGTTACGATACATCGTGCTCGTAATTCCAAACCTTTGAAGAATGTGCTTGACCTCGCCTACCAGCTCCATATGCTTTTGACCTAGAGAGATTCGAGGGTATTCGCCTGATTTATTGTGTCTGATTTTGACGCTTCCATCCGTGTCATATAGCCCCGAGGTTACATTCGCGGCACTAGACGGATTCGATTCTAAGCAGGCAGGTATGTGAAGGTTGCACTTCCTACCAATTGGCAGCCCCAGCACGGAATGTTTGAAGCTCACAAGTTCCTTAGAATAGACTCGCAAGTAGACAGAGTTGTTTTGGAAGGCAATTGTCGGAGAAAGTGAGTATAGACCTTCAAGCAATGGAGCTAGTACGTCTTCGTAGTACAGAGTTTCGTTTTGCCTGTTCCCGCTTATTACGTACCTATACTCTGAAATTGAACCATCGCCCAAGTGGACCCCGGTTTCATAGGCCAGGTCCGGTTCATCAAGGGTGGGAAAGGTCATCTTCCGACTAAAGCAACGAGATACAGAGAACTGAAATGCGGGCCTGGTGGGATTCGAATTCGCGGGCGCTATTGCGCCTCCCACGGCATGCTGGTGACTCCCACAAGCTAGCTAAGAGCCAGCCGCTCGCAGGTCGCTTGCGCACTAACCTGGCTGAGCCACAGGCCCACGAAGCCAGCGCGGAATTCGTCGGAATTAAAAGCATTCCCAGAACACCTATCTTTGCCCCAAGAATTCGTACCACCGTAAAAACAAGTGCGCCAATCCGAATGCTGCCGAATGGGAGTTACCTGAAACTAATACCTGATTCAAATACTCCGTGCCCGGGCACCGAAACTGATGGGGCGTCTCAGCTTCGTCGGCCTGGGCTTGGGTGCAAAGGGCATCACACTAGAGGGCGTCGAAGAGATGATCAAGGCAGACGTCATCTATCTCGAGTACTACACCACTCCTCATGAGCCTCAGCTCCTCAAGCAGGTGCAGGTCGCAGCAGGGAAGAACTTCACGATAGTCGACAGGCAGTTCGTCGAGGACGGAAGCAAGATCCTTTCCGACGCCGAGGGCGAGAAGGTGGTGCTCGCCGTGCTGGGAGACCCCATGATAGCAACGACACACAACGAACTCAGGGTCAGGGCGATCAGACGCGGAATCGAGACGAGGGTCGTCCACTCGGCCACAATCGCCTCGGCCGCGGCGAGCGCGTCGGGGCTGCATTCCTACAAGTTCTCGCTGACCGTGACCGTGACAAGAGAAGCGGTGGGGAAGCTGACCCAGGTGTATCACGTCCTCCATCAGAACCTGCTCGAGGGCGCTCACACCCTCCTCCTTCTCGAGTACGACGTTCAAAGCGGACAGGGGGTGACCCCGGCCGACGCCATCGCCGGGCTACTACTCGCTGAGGCGAACTTCAAGCGCGGAGTTGTAAGGGAGGACACATTCGCCATCATGCTGTCAAGGCTGGGGAGGGAGGATTCTGCAATGGCCGCCGGGAGTTTCTCCGAACTGTCAAGGAGGGATGCGGGGATGCCCCCTCACTGCGTCATCATCCCCGGGAAGCTTCACTTCACCGAGGCGGAGGCAATCGCTGCCATCTTCTCGATCGACCCGGCGAAGGTCAGGAGCAATTCCGACATGGTCCTCAGGACCGCCCAGACGCTTGTTCCCAAGTATGTTGCCAAGACCAGGCGGGCCCTCGACTCAGTCAGGACGAAGCTCGGGCCTCAATACGAGCGCGTCATGGAGAACGCCGAGCTCTATCTGAAGGACGCGGAGAGTTTCCTCGCAAACGGGGAAGACGAAACGGCTATGCTGAGCGTCGGCTATGCCGAAGGGCTTTTGGACTCGCTTTCCTTCGCCGGAGTCATCAAGATCGACTGGTAGCCCATGGACAACAAGCACATCTTGGCGGCGATCTTCTCGATGGGAATCAAGGGGGAGACCGTAGACGCCCGAGGCCTGGCGCGTAGGCTCGGCCTCCGGGTCGAGGAAGCGGCAAAAGAGATCGACGACCAGAGGAAGGGAGGGATGGTCAAGCTCGAAGGGAAGTCCGCCCGGCTGACTGCGAAAGGGAGGAAGTCGATCAGGGTTGTGTTCATAGGAGGCGGGTTCGAGCTCATACACTACGGGCACGTCTACACGATCTCGAAGGCGAAGGGCCTCGGGGACGTCCTGGTCGTGTCCGTGGCCAGGGACAGCACGATTCGAAAGAGGAAGAAGAGAGAGCCGCTGATCAATGAGGGGGACAGGGTGAGGCTCTTGTCGTCGCTGAGGGACGTGGACGCCGCCATACTAGGCGTTCAGGGGGATATCTACGACACCCTGCAGAAGGTGGACCCTGACATCGTAGCGCTGGGCTATGACCAGTATCACATGGAGGACGAGGTCAGGAGGGAGGCTGTGAAAAGAGGGATGGAGCTCGAAGTCGTGAGGCTCGATTCGCCCTATCCTAACATCAAGACGACCAGGATACTAAGAGAGCTCTAGGCCTTCGCTCCGCCTTTCAGCCTCTTCTCCAGGCGGGCCATTGAGGTGCCGAGGGACTCCCTCCCCATCTCTTCGGCGAGCAGACCACGTGTATCTTCCACCAGCATCCGGGCGACGTCTATCTTGCGTCGTGCGCCGTTCGCCACGTGGTCATATACAGCGAGCGGAGAGCAGAGAGAATAGAGTTCCTCCATCACCTCGAAGTACCTTCTGGCCTGACCGAGCTTCCTCTGGAGAATCGAATCGAGCACCAACCTTTTCAGCTCTCCGACCGTGTCCAGGAGGCCCAACAGGTATGCCTCGGGTGAAGCACCGAGGCTCTCCATTGAGGGGGCATCCCTCCCTCTTGCTAGCGCTATGACCGCGGACGCCTCCACATACTCCGCCTCGGGGGACACGAGGTAACGCGATGCAGACCCCCCGGATTCTTTCTTGAGCGACGCGAGGAGCGACTTTGCATTTGCATGTTCCTTCTCCGCTTCCTTCATCTTCCCGGTGTGGACGTTGATAATGGCCCGCGAGCAAGCTGAGATGACGTCTCGGCTCCCCTTGAGGACCCTGTCGCGGCGTTCGAGCTGGCCTGAGAACATAGCCTCCATCGACTTCAGGGACTTCTTGACCTCTTCCAAGACTGGACGGTCACCGTTATGCTGGGCATGATAAGTCTACCCGTTCGTTCTGCGTCATGCAGCCTCTCCCTTCGAGAGCCTCTTTGATAGAACATGTTTACATGCTTCTGAAACGAAGCCAGCAACGCGTGCCGAACCGTAACTATCAAAAAGGAAGATCTCGAGAATATTCCGCCATCTACTCGCTTAGGAAAGAAGGCTGGATGGTTTCTCGGAGCGCTGCGTCGCACGGAGCGGTTGATGTCTTCGCAGCAAAGGACGGCAGGATATTGTTGGTGCAGGTCAAGAGCGGCAAGGCGCGTGCGACCAAAGAGGAACTGGAGGAGCTGGTGAGATGGGGCAAGCATTCCAACGGTGACGCAGAAGTCTGGTCCTACAAGGGCCGCGGAAAGGTCGTGAAGAGGAGGGTCTACGCCGCCAAGCGAGGCAGCACTTGAAGCCCAAGTGCTACTTCTGCGACACGGAATTGGATATCGTGGTTCACACCTTCAGGTTCGGGCCGAGGGACGAGCCTGTCTGTGAAGAGTGCCACCTGAAGACAGTCAACAGACAGAAGGCGAAGGCAGAGGAAGACAGGGAAAAGAGCTCAGGCTGACGCGCAGGCCCGTCTTAGCTCTCCGATCAGGGTTGACAGTTCCGTGAACTTCTCATCGTCTTCCCCCTTCCTATAGCAGTCAAGGGCCTTCTCGTAGTCCCCGAGAGCACTAAGCGCCTTGAGGGCGGGCGTCACCGTCGGCTCCGCGAGGATGAGCCTCCCTGCGGTCTCGTACCAGCCGGCCGCATCGTCATATTGCTCGAGCTGGTAGAAGCAGACGGCTATCGATTCACAGGCGTCCACCTTCTGGGGAGAGGAGGAGAACTTCTCGAACTGCTCCTTGAGCACATAGACCGCGGCGTTCCCGCTCCGCATCCTGTCCACGCTGAAGCGCTCCGCGAATTCCCGCACTTGCAGATCGGGGTCACGGTATGGCTAAGAGGAGCGTGCTCTAGTTTTGTTGAGCCGGGAATCAACCAGCTGCCAGCGGGTCAATCCTTCTTGAGGACAGCATTCTCTGCTTCCCTCGATCTTCTGCGTGCGGCTGCTTCACCGAAGCGTCTCCTCTCTGTGGCAGTGGTGACCGTGAGGGGAGGTATGGGGGTCGGCCTCCCCTTCTCATCCAGTGCGACGTAGGTGAGATAACAGGAGCCGGCGTGGACTCCCTTGCGGGTCGACGGGTCCTGGGCCTCAATCCTGACCCCTATCTCCATGGATGTGGTTCCGACGTAGTTCACCGAGGCCTTGAGGATAAGCAGGTTCCCGACGTAGACGGGAGCAAAGAAGTTCATCCTGTCGATGGAGGCGGTGACGACGTTCCTACCAGCGTGGCGCCAGGCCACGATTGCCGCTGCTTCGTCCATGTACCTCATGATGGCGCCACCGAAGACATTGCCCAGCACGTTTGCGTCCGTGGGCATCATCAGCCTGGCAGTCATCATCGCAGACTCTGCGGGCTTCTTTCCCTTGAGTTTCGCCAAGCCATTCTTGTGGTCCATCTGAACTTGATAAATGTGAACTCCTGCGCCCCGGTGCAGGGGGCGACCAGTAACGATAGTGAAGCAGATGCCCGTCGGGACGATGGCGAACTTCGTCTATCTCCTGGTCGAGCAGGGCAGCAGGGAGGCACTGGTCGTCGACTCGGGCTGGGAGACGAGCCCGATCGAAGCGGCTGTGAGGGAGGCGCGAGCGAACGTGAAGTTCGTGGTGGCAACTCACGAGCATTTCGACCATATCTCGACAATCCCCGAACTGGCTTCTAGCCTTGACGCGAAGGTGGTTGCCCATCAGAATTCCCCCATAGAGTGCGATCTGCGGGTAGCTGACGGCGACGAGCTGAAGCTAGGCGGGATGGGAGTGAGGGTGCTATACACGCCTGGACACACGGAGGACAGCATCTGTCTTTACGACGGCAAGGAGGTGTTCACCGGGGACACACTCTTCGTTGGAACGATAGGGAGGTTCGAGGAGGAAAGCGCCGAGGAAATGTATGCGAGTCTCCACAACGTGATACTCAAGCTTCCTCCCTCGACAGTAATGTATCCCGGCCACGACTACGGAGAGGTACCGTGGAGGACCCTTGGGGAAGAGAAAGAGTCGAACCCATTCCTCATGACGCGGGACCTAAGGAGCTTCCTTTCGCTCTTTTCATGAGGATCGTGCGGAGGAGCTCCACAGATATGTTCCCTCCGCTGATGACGAGCACCATCCTCTTTCCTGGCTCCCCTTTGAGCGACCCTTTCATCACTGCGAGGGGGGAGGCTCCTGCAGGCTCTGCCAAGACCCTACCAATGGTCAGCAGCTCGTAGATCGCTTCCTCGAGCTCGGCGTCGTTCACAAGCCCGATCTTGTCCACGTTCTTCCTGACTGACTCGAACGTCAGCTCCCCCGGGATCGCGGCCTGCATGCCATCGGCGATTGTGGGTTTTGGGTCGACCCGAAAGGGAGAACCCCTTTCGAGGGACTCGTACATCGAGGGGATGGATACCGTCTCTGCGCCATAGACACGGACATGGGGGATGGCCTCCTTGAGGGCGATGGCGACCCCCGATATCAGCCCGCCGCCTCCGATCGCGACGGCGGCCGCATCGAGGTCAGGGAGCTGTCGGGCGATCTCCAGTCCGCAGGTTCCCTGGCCGGCGATTACCTCGGGGTCGTTGAACGCATGGACAAAGGTGAGCCCTCGCCTTCGTGCGGTGGCCAGCGCGTGCTCGTAGGCCTCGTCGTACCCCCTTCCGCTCCTGATGATCTCGGCCCCCTGCTCTTCTATCGCCCTCAGCTTCTGAGGGTTGGCGTTCTCGGGGACGCAGATGACGGCGCTGGCTCCGAGAAGCTTCGAGACATAGGCGATGGCGAACCCATGGTTCCCTGACGAAGCAGTGATCACGCCCTTCCTCAGGGCCGCCTCCGGGAGGGTCTGCAGCCTGTTCAGGGCTCCCCTCAACTTGAACACACGAATGGGGAGGACGGTCTCCAACTTGAGGTACACTTCGCGGCCGAGCAGGTCAGAGATCCCCTTCGAGAATTCAAGGGGCGTAGGGGGGAAATACTTCCTTATGCGTCCCTCCGCCGCCTGGATGTCTCGGAGGGCAGGGAGCGGGGCCCGGCTCACCCGAACCACTTCTCGAGCGTCTCTGACTGGGCGGGCTTGGCCGCCTGTACCCGGGCTATGGCTGATTCGACCCTCTCGCGGGAGAATGAATGCTCTCCGACTAGGTAAGAGATGACCCCCTCCCTATCCATGGGCTTCCATTCCGGTTGAATTCCCTTCTCCACGGGCGGGTCCATGTACAGGTTCCTGATCTCCTGGTATTTTACGGACTGGAGAGGCTCCCTGAGCTCCTTGATTTCTTCCAGCCTGCCGTACTTCTTGAGGTACTTCAGAGCGGTCGCCGGACCTACGCCTTCAAAGCCGTCAGGGTTGAAATCCGTCCCAAGGAGTATCGCAAAATCGACCAGCTGCTCACGTGTCAGTCCAGTCACAGCAAGGACCGAGGACAGCTGGAGCCGTTCTGGGACGACGTTGATCACTATCCCTTTGCCAGGGAGCCTGCGTTTCCCGGATATGGTTACGTTCCGTATCAGGACCGGCGCTCCGAAGACCAGGGAGTCGTGGTCCTGAGACGCCACGGCGTTGACCGTTCCTTCGATTGCCATCGTCGAGGCCTGCGCCTCCCCCTCGGACGGCGCGTCTGCCCAGGGGATGCCCATGACATCGAGGAGCGCCTTGGCGTCTGCCACCATGTCTTTCCTTAGAACTGTGGAGGCTTCGGCGTACTTCCTGGCCTGGACCATGTTTCCGGTTTGGAGGGCTCTGAGGTACTGATCCTTCGCCTCCCGGCGCTGCTCTGATCGTCTTCTGATCTCCTCCATCTTCATCTCGGGAGGCCTTCCATCAAAGACATAGACCAACTTCATCCCGAGCTCGAGGAGGTTGATGTTCCTGTAGAAGAGGCCCGAGATGTGAGATGTGACCCTCCCCTGGGAATCCTTCAGGTGCCCCCCGTCCATCCCTCTGATGATGGCGAGGAACTGATAGAGGGTGTTGTAGCCGTCGACCGCGAGCTTCCAGCCGGCAATATCTTCGAGCTGTATCTTCTCTCTCGGGATGGAGTCGCCGAAGTCTACTCCCATCGTCGTGCCACCCCGAGCCCGCTCGATTTATCGCTTCGGTCTATTCGCTGATGCGCGGCATCCTGGGCTCTTCGGTGGGCTTCTCCTGGAACTCTATCCTTCGTTTGTCTTTTGCCACCCACCTTATGGTTACCAGGCCGAGTATCTCCAGCTGCATTAGGACCTTGTCCAGCTCGGCCGGAGAGCACTTGCTCCCATTCTTGTTCAGCGCCTCCAGTAGGTCGTCGTCGGTGGCGCTCTTCTTCTCCTTGATCCATTCGAACGCAGCGTATGTGAGGGGATATCTCATTAGGTCCACATCGTGTGAGAAACGGCGAAGGTGTGGCATGTCTCGGAGGTATAAAAGGAATGCCGACTGCCGATTCTGTCGCCTCTCACCGAGGCGGGAGCTTGCTCGACATGCGGCTGACGGCTATGAGCTCGTACTGGCTCACCAGAGGCGCCTTGGAGACGATTTCCTCTATCTTGTCGATTACCCCTTCCTCCTCGGGGGCGACGACGTCGACGATAATCGCAGAGAGTCCGAACGCTATCGGCTCGATCCTGTGGCTCCTTATCTGGGCAGGGCTGGGGAGCAGACCCGCGACAGTATCCACTATCTTCTGGAGATCGGTAGTTGTGTCCTCCGGGAGGAGCTTCAGCCGGATTACGTAGGAACCCAAGGGAGATACCTCCTACGGACCTTCGAATCCGCAGTTCACGCATCTGTATCGCCTCGAGAACTTCCTGCACTTCTCGGAGCGCCAGATGACAGACTCGTGGCAGTTGGGGCAGTTGAAGTGGACGGCCCTCTCGGCGGGCTTGATGGGCCTGTTGCAGGAGTTGCATAGGGGGAGTGTGACCGTTCCCTGGGACATTTCTCATGAGGCCCTTCTGCGCCGGCAGATATAGGTTGCTGAGACGGCCGGGGCTAGCCCTCGACCAGGAGCGACCGGACTTCAGCGGAGGCAACGACTTTCGCTATCCTGAGAACCCCCGGAACACCGAGCGCTCCCAAGATAGCCGTACCGTGGAAGTCAAAGTCTGCGTTCGAGAGCTTCTGCATCAACTTCGGCGTCGCCAGGGTGCCCAGCATCGCCTCCAGGTCGGCGTTCGACAGCTTCTCCAGCACACCCCTGAGCCTGAGCATCGTCCTCATTTCCCCAAGGAACGCGCTTTCCCATTCCGTCTGGTAGTGGGCAAGAAGCGCAGGCTGGTTCTTCTCGAGGCTGGCGGATGCCCACTTCGCAGCGATGGCCGCTCCAGCGATCGAGGTCATTATCCCCCCTGCCGTGGTCGGCTTCACCTGTCCTGCTGACTCGCCCACCAGAATCCGTTTTCCTTCGACGAATCTCCCGATGGGGCCTCCAACGTAGATCGGCGCAGAGACCTTGCGCAGTATGGTGCTTGACCTGGATGAAAGAAAGCCATCAAGAGCCCGAAAGGGGTTGATACCGTGACCGGCCGCCCCCACCTTGGCTACATGCTTGCCGTAGGGGATCACCCAGGCGAAGAAACCCGGATACTTGTCCGCGTCCATGAACACCTCCACAACGCTTTCCCTGATCCAGTCCCCCTCGATTTCGTACTTTGCAGCGGGAAGGATCCCCCGTCTCGGACTCGATGTTGGCCCGGTCGCGTCGACGTAGTATTTCGCCCGGACGATTGAGCTTCCCGCTTTCACTTCCATGGCGCCGTCCTTTTCGAGGGCAGACGTAGCGCGGACCTCCGTCCGGACTTCCGCGCCTGCCCCCACGGCGGTCTTCGCGACCTGCTTATCGAATTCGCTCCTGTCGAGGACCACCACTTCAAGAGAAGAGGCGCTGACTGCGAGCTCCCTCCCTGCCGGGGAGTGAACAACGGCGGACGCGATCCTGTTCTGGATGACTGCTTCGTCCGGAGGGTAACCGTACCTGCGGAGCCCCCGGAGGCTCACGAGCCCGTCGCACTTCTCCGGCTCCCCCACCTGCGTATGCTCTTCAGCCACCAGGACCTTGCGGCCGCGCATCGAGGCCTCGGCGGCGAATGCAAGCCCCGCGATGCTCCCCCCTGCAACTACAAAGTCGTAGGTCTCGGCCAACGTACTGAACTGGCTGCAAACCCTTAATCGACCCGTATTAACGGTTGGGGAACGCCGACATGAAACAGGCCATAGTTGTGAGGTCGGACCTGAAAATGGGGAAGGGGAAGGTCGCAGCCCAGGTCGCCCACGCTTCCCTAGCATCGGCGGAAGCGGCCAGGGAGAGGAAGACGGCCTGGTACGACGGCTGGAAGGAAGGGGGACAGGCGAAGATCGTGCTCAAGGTAGAGTCGGAGGCGGAACTGGACGGTCTCTTCCGCAAAGCGAAAAGCGCAGGGCTGCCCGCCTCTCTGATACAGGACAGAGGCCTTACCCAGGTTGAGCCTGGGACCGTCACCTGTCTAGGAATCGGGCCGGGCCCCGACGCAGCCATAGACGAGATAACCGGGAAGCTCAAGCTGCTTTGATGCAAGCGGCCGAAGTCGAACAGTCGGTAGGCATTGGATTCTATGCAACTGGCGGAGCCCCCTGCTCCGGACGCGCAAAGGCGTCACCGGAGGACTTCCTGGTGGAAGAAAGGCTCACAATAGTCCCTTCCACTGGTGAGGGGCGCCCCGACAGCTTTCCTCTCTACAGGGTACAGAAGCGTTCAATCGATACCTTACACATGGCGAAAGACCTTTCCGGCGAACTCAGGAGTAACGTGTGTTACGGCGGGCTGAAGGATAAGAGGGCCGTGGCCGTCCAATACCTGACCCCAACGAGCCGCAGGTCGCTTCGCCCCACCCGGGTGGTCAAAGATAGTTACACTGCGGAGCTGGTGGGTTTTGTCAACGAGCCCATGTCGAGAGCGAGAATTGCAGGGAACAGTTTCACAGTTGTACTAAGAGACTGCTGTGCGGATATAGCGGAAAGGGTGGAAGAGGTGATGCGTATTGCCGAGTTGAGAAAGCTCCCCAATTACTACGGGCTGCAGCGTTTCGGGACCTCTGGGGCGGGGACCCATCTGGTCGGGAGGGCCATCGTGAAAATGGAATTTGAAGAAGCGGTAGGGCTGCTGCTGGGAGCCCCCTTCTTTGGAGAATCCGAAACTGGCCGAGCCGCCAGAGAGGCAATGCTGTCTCAGAAGTATGAGGAAGGACTCAGGTTATTGCCAGCTGGGAGGGACGTCGAGAAGCAGGTCGCAATGGAGCTGATTCAACATCCCCACGAGTGGGTGAGGGCGCTGCGCAAGGTGCCCATCAGGCTGAGGAGGCTTTACGTCCAAGCATACCAGTCATACGTCTTCAACAGGACCCTCAGCATGGCAATAGCGGAAGGAGAAGACATCTCGAAGATGCAGCCCGGGGATAATTGGGCTGAAGCTTCTCCCGACGGACTCCTCACCTCGGCGCCGCGCGGGGTCAGGGACGCTCCCAACGCGAGTGCGGTCCCAATGGTCCAGGTGGTCGGATACGCCTTCAGAAACTATCTGTCTAGGTTCGACGGGCACCTGGAGGCGGTGCTGGAATCAGAAGGAGTTGAGCCGGGCTCGTTCTATGTGAAAGAGATGCAGGAAGTTTCCGCGGAAGGGGGTTTCAGGCGTCCGCATCTTGCCGTCCGCGATAGTTCATGGAACATTGACGGGCAAACGGCCGCTATCAAGTTCACGCTTGGAAAGGGGCAATATGCGACCGTACTGATCAGGGAGATACTGAAGCCCAGGGACCCGGTGGCCTCGGGGCTCGTCTGAACTCGCGAATCCTTATACGCCAATTGCAGATGGCCAGCCGGAAAGTCCATGTCCGGCGATGTATACGACCTGACCATCATAGGGGCGGGTCCGACGGGCCTTTTCGCGACCTTCTACGCCGGCCTCAGACAGATGAAGACCAAGATAGTCGACGCACTTGAAGAGCCCGGAGGTCAGGTTGCGGTCCTCTACCCTGAGAAGTACATCTTCGACGTCCCAGGGTACTCTAAGATACTTGCCAAGGACCTGGTGAAGAACCTGGTGGATCAGGCCTTCCAGTACAACCCGACGGTGGTCTTCGGTGAACGTGTGACGGCGTTGCGCAGGACTGATGGGATTTTCGAGCTGACGACCGACAAGGGGACCAAGCATCTCTCGAAGGCAGTCCTCGTGGCGGCGGGCGTGGGTGCGTTCTCACCAAACAAGCTTGAAGCGAAGGGAGCCTCCGATTTCGAGGGCAATGGAGTCTATTACTTTGTCAAGGACAGGACCATGTTCAGGGACAAGAACCTTCTGATTGTGGGGGGAGGAGATTCGGCGGTCGACTGGGCGCTCAACATCAAGGACATCGCCAGGAAGATTACGCTGGTCCACAGGCGGGACGTCTTCAGGGCGCACGAGGGAAGCGTCATTGCGCTAAAGAACTCCAGCGTTGATGTCAAGCTCTTCTATGAAGTAAGAAGTGTAAGCGGGGACGGAAACAGACTCACCAAGGCTGTCATCTTCGATAACAGGACCCAGGCGGAAGAGACGATCGATGTGGACGCCATCCTGGTGAACATCGGGTTCAGGGCTGACCTGGGGCCAATCAAAGACTGGGGGTTGCAGATAGACGGCAGGGAGATCAGGGTCAACGGGAAGATGGAGACCAACATACCGGGGGTCTACGTCGCAGGTGACATCGCTGGACCTCTGGACGGCGTGAAGTTGAACCTCATCGCAACGGGCTATGCACAGGCGGCCCTCGCTGTTAACGTGGCGAAGTCATACGTGGACCCCAACTCGAAGATATTCCCCGGCCATAGCAGCGAGATGAAGAAATAATCTATCGGACGATACCGAGTGTCCGCCTGTAGTTGTAGTCTTTCCTGATCGCAGGGTGCATCGGGTCAACCAGGATACACTCGTACCAAGCGTGGATGCCGTCCTCCCAAACAGGGTAGGAGCCCAAGAGCCTCATGTTGGGGTGCCTTTCAGCGGCCCTTCTCTCAGCGACCTTCTGGGAGGACACTGCCGATTTGATTTTTAGGACGCCCATGTGCTTCGGCCTCCTCCCAGAGGTCGGGCGTTGCTTCCTCATCCCACCTCTCGAGACGCGCATCCGAATTACCACCACCCCTTCCTTTGCCTTGTAGCCCAGGGCCCTCGCCCTGTCGAGCCTCCAGGGCCTTTCGACTCTGAGCATCGCTGGCTGCTTTCTCAGCTCCACCGCGCGGGTTCTCATGTCCCCTCCCTTCTGACGGAGGATGTCCTGCCATGTCTTTGAAATCTGGCGATACATGGGCACCGGGGCGCCTCGTTTTCAGTCGGCAAATAAACGTTCTTGGAATTTCTAACCGGATGAGAAGAAATCCCGGACCTTTTCCCCCACGACGACGATTGCGTTGGCCTGGGCCTCCTCTGTCTGCCCCCCAATGTGAGGCGTGAGTATGGTGTTCGGAGCCGTGAGTATGGGGCCTGAGGGTGGCTCCTTCTCGAACACGTCGAGCGCGGCCCCTGCAATCACGCCGTTCTGGAGGGCGGCAGAAAGTGCCGCTTCATCGATGACACCCCCTCTGGACGTGTTGATGAGGAAGGCGGTCTTTTTCATCTGGCCAAGCCTCTGGGCGTTTATCATATGGGCGGTGTCCGGAGTCATGGGGACGTGGAGCGTGATGTAGTCCGAGCTCCCGAAGAGCTCGTCAAGGCCGACGACTTTGGCTCCGAGGGGAGCCACGACTTCGGGCGGTATTGAAATCACGTCGTAGAACAGGACTGACATGCCGAGAGTCTTGGATACCTCTGCGATGCGCTTCCCGATTCTCCCGAGGCCGATGATCCCGAGCACCTTTCCTTTCAGTTCCTTGCCCATGAGCGCGTTCTTCTCCCACCTCCCTGCCTTGGTTCCGACATCTGCCACCACCAGTTTTCTGCTGAGCGCCAGCATCAGGAGCACCACCTGCTCAGCTACCGCTTCGACCAGGGATTCCGGGCTGTTGACGACTTTGACCCCCTTGGACTTCGCGTAGTCTACGTCTATGTTGTCCAGGCCTGTGCCGGGCCTCGCAACGAGCTTCAGCCTGGTGGCCTTGTCCAAGACGGCACGGTCTATCTTCGTCCTGCTCCGGACGATGAACGCGTCATACTCCCCTGCCACGGCAAGTAGCTCTTCCTTGGTTATGGTGGGCTTGTAGTCGACAACCACCCCAGGGCCGAGGGAGAGCTTCTCCACTTCCACGTGGTCACAAATCAGGACTTTCGCCACTTTCGCAACCCCAGCCTAGCGGTCTCCGAAATCTGCGATATATCGCTTAAACCTAATCCATAGGCAAGGGCTTCGAGAGTGACCCCAGCAGACAGCGGCGGCAGCCCTGCGGGGGTGGACTCAGAAGGTTGGATCGATTCCACTCCGACCACTCTTTCACTGAATCTCTCGTGCATGATGACGCAGGCCGACCCCGGTCCCCATCGCCGGCTGACTGCTTCCGCCTTGTTCCCGAACGCGATGCCGGCGCCCCCTCGCCTTCCTATTCGGGACCACCAAAGCCCGAATACGCGCAGCTCGTCTATTCTCGATCCGCCGATGGAGTGAGTTGAGCCCGCGGAGTTCGAGCCTGCGATTCTTCCAGAGAGAAACGGCTCCGCTGTGAGGGTTCCAGAACCCAAGAGGCTGCCCTTCAGCTCTGCGCAGCCACCAGCGGCGAACACGGAGGGCTCGCTCGTCCTCATGGTCCCGTCGACTGCGACTGCGCCCGAATCCCCGAGCGTCAGCGATGAGTGAAGAGGGTTCGGCGCGCGAAGCGGGACGACTATGACGGCGCTACAGGGGATGACGGATCCGCCGACCACCACTGCCTCGACCCTGCCGTTCCCGACCGCCTTGGACACCCTCCCTCGCTGGATTTCGACCCCACTCTCTCGCGCAGCATCCACGATCACATCGACAGCCATCGGGGAAGGCGCCTCATGCTGCCAGCCCCAGATGATGAGGAGGACCTTTATCCCGGAGTTGCGCAGCCTGTCGGCAACTTCGAGCCCTCGAAACCCCTCTCCCACAACGACAGCTCGATCCATGCGGCGGAAGGCACGGCCTAGCTCTTCGTACTTCTCTGGCCCATCTAGGATGAGCACCCCAGGCTTCCTGTCCCCCAGGAAAGGGGCAGGCTTGAACCGGCTGCCAGTGGCGAGGACAATGGAATCGAATCTGAGGGTAGTGCCGTCGTAGACAGTCACGGAGTTCGAGCCAGCGCTCTTCGCCTCCATCATGAGAATATTCACGGATGACCTCCTCCGATTGTGAAAGAGCTCCCCCTTCGAGAGAGATGGAGAGATCAGTCCCGGCCAAGACTTCCACGGCGGATCTTTCTCGGGCTTACGCTCGACGATGGTGACTTGAGCGCCCAGCCGGTCGGCCTCGAAGGCGGCCTCTTCGCCAGCAGAGCCTCCGCCGATTACACAGACCCTGACCAACAGTGGAGCGTCCAATGAGACGGTTATAACGGGCCTGAGCTTTGGGCGGGTCGTGCTGGTGGGAGTCGTCGGCAAACCTAATGTCGGGAAATCGACATTTTTCGCTGCGGCCACCCTGAAGGACGTTCCAATCGCGGACTACCCCTTCACCACCATCCAGCCGAACATAGGCGTTGCCCACCTCAAGACACAATGCGTTTGCAAAGAGATGGGGGTGACCGACAACCCGAAGAACTCGGCCTGCGTGGACGGCACCAGGCTCATCCCCGTGAAGATTGTCGACGTTGCGGGATTGGTTGAAGGGGCATCGAAAGGCAAGGGGCTGGGGAACCAGTTCCTGGACGACGTTAGGCAGGCAGATGCACTCATCCAGGTCGTTGATGCCTCGGGCTCCACAGACTCCGAGGGGAGGAAGGTCCCGCCAGGAACACACGACCCTGTGGGAGACATATCCATGGTCGAACATGAGTTCGATCTGTGGATGTTCGGCATCATCAAGAAGGATTGGGAGAAGGCTGCAAGGTCCCTGGAGCAGACGGGGGGGAAGATAGCTGAGCATCTGGCGGACAGGCTTTCCGGCCTCTCCGTCACCTTCGCAGACGTCGAGCAGGTTGTTCTTCACCTGCACCTCAGGACGGAGAAGCCGACGGCCTGGACAGACGAACAGATAATGCAATTCGTGGTGGAGACAAGGAAACTCACAAAACCTTCTCTAGTCGCGGCGAACAAGGCTGACCTCCCCTCGTCCCCGGCAAACATCGAGGTGCTCCGGAAGACGGGGAGGAGGATCGTTCCGTGCGCATCGGAGGCGGAGCTGCTCCTGAGAAAAGCCGCGGTGCACGGCCTGGTGGCCTACACGGCGGGGGACCCGAATTTCAGTGTCAGTGATCCGCAGAAGCTCAGCCCGGCCCAGAGCAACGCTCTCAGGATGGTAGAAGAGAAGGTGATGAGGATCTACGGTGGGACAGGGGTCCAGGATGCGATCAACCAGGCCTTCTTCGACCTGCTGAGCGCGATAGTCGTCTTCCCGGTCGAAGACGAAGCGCGACTGTCGGACAAGGATGGTCGCGTGCTCCCCGACGCCTTCGTCATGAAGGGGGGGTCCACGGCTTTGGACCTTGCGAGAACTGTTCACAGCGAGTTGGCAGACACGTTCCTCTATGCCATCGATGCTAGGACCGGGAAGAGGCTTGGCTCGGACCATCTGCTCAAGAACAGGGACATCGTCAAGATAGTATCAAGCGGCAAGAGGGGCTAGAGGCTCAGCTTTCCTCGGCTCAGGCCGGGAAATCAGCTTGCTCTTCCTCACCCCCACGTGCCTGAGGTGCGTCACCTTCTTGGCTTCATTGTAGACGTCAGAGGCGACCTTCTGCAGGACAAGCTCCTGCACGAAGCCTTCGTAGTTCATGCCGGACGCCTTCTCCTTGATCACCGTGTCCATGATGAGCCTCAGGTCGTGCTTCTTGGAGCTGTTCATCTTCCCTTGAGAAAGGGCGGTGCAGTAGACCCTTACCACGTAGCCATCCTTGGTGGTGTAGTCGCGGATGAAGTCTGACATGGATGAGCCCCGGCGTATCAGGCTCCTGAGGAACTCCCTGGAGTACTCGTGCCCCTTGAACACCGTGTAGGCCGTCTCACCCTCGACCCTGTCGACTTGGAAGAAGAGCTTGAACGCATAGTGCTGAGGGTCCTGCTTCAGTATGTCGTAGAGGGTCGTCTCTATCACCCTCCCCTCGGGCTTCTGGACGTCTGTGAGGGGAATCCGCGCAATGGGGGCGTTCCCGAAGGACGGTGATGCGGTGACCGTGACCCACTGCTTCAACTTCCACTTGTCCCGCACCTTTGCAACTTTCTTTGGCAAGTAAAGGCGCCCCGTTCGGCGCGGGCATTTAACCTCAGCGCTTCTGCAGCCCAGCGATGCCGTCCATGTAGGGCGCGAGCGCCTTCGGGATCTTCACGGAGCCGTCCCTCTGCTGGAAGTTCTCAACCATGGCTACAAGAGTCCTGGTGACGACCGCCGTTGAGTTCAGGGTGTGCACCAGAACGGTGGGGTCGCTCTGTTTCTCGCGGTAGCGGATCCGGAGGCGCCTGGACTGGAAGTCTGTTATGTTGCTTGCGGAGGCCATTTCCCTGTACTTGCCCTGGCCAGGGAGCCAAGCTTCCAGGTCGTAGGTCTTTGCTGACATGAAGCCTGTGTCCCCGCTGCAGAGGGCGACAACTCTGTGCGGTATCCCCAATGCCCTGTAGATCTCTTCAGCGTTGCCGATGAGCTCTTCGTGGATCCTCCAGCTCTGCTCGGGCTTGCTGAAGACCACCTGCTCCACTTTGTAGAACTGGTGAACCCGGAATATGCCTTTGGTGTCCTTCCCGTGGGCCCCGGCCTCCACCCTGAAGCACGGGCTGAAGCCGCAGTACTTGATGGGGAGCTTCGAAGCATCGAGTATCTCGTCCATGTGCATGGACACCAGAGGGTGCTCTGAGGTCGCGATCAGGTGCAGGTCTTCCCCCTCGATCTTGTAGATTACGGGCCCGAAATCATCCAGGTTTACGACGCCCTCGTAGGATTCCCGGTTGAGCATGAACGGAGGCTCGACGGCCGTGTACCCCCTGGAGCGCAGGAAGTCCAGTGAAAACTGCATTATGGCGTGCTCTAGCTTGACCGCGTCTCCCTTCAAGAAGAAGAAACGTGCCCCCGCGACTTTCGCGCCCCGCTCCATGTCCACCATGTCAAGGGCGGTGAGCAGGTCGATGTGGTCCTTGGGGTGGAAGCCAAAGTCAGGTTTCTCCCCCCAGGTTCTGATGGTCACGCTTTCGGTCTCGTCCTTACCCGTGGGGACGCTCTCGTGCAGGATGTTCGGGAGGCTCATGAGCACGTTGTTCAGCTTCGTGTTCGATTCGGAAGACTTCGCCTCCAGGTCCCTGATCTTCTGGGGGATGTCCTTGACCTCCTTCAGCTTGTCGTCGATGGTCGCCCCCTTCTTCTTCAGTGCCGCCACTTCGGCGGTGAGCTCGTTCTGCCTATGCCTCAGCCTGTCCACCTCGGTCTTGTACCTCCGCCAGTCGGAGTCTGCCTTGGTCGCGACGCCAACCAGAGGGACCTTGTCCACTGCGCCCCGGCGCTTCAGGCTCGCTATGACAGCCTCGGGGTTTTCCCGAACCAGCTTGACGTCCATCAACTTAGATCAGGTCCTCTGGGCCCGGCCTCCCTTCTGACGCGATAAAAGCCATACCTCCTGGAAGAGGGTGATGTCCCTCAGTAGGGCAAGGACGATAGACAGGGAGGCGGACGGAGAACCGGCCGAAATCACCAGCTGTAACATCTTCTCCTTGGCAGACATCGAGAGGTGCATTCCTTGAGGGAGGCCTTCGTTGTCAGGCCTGAGCACGGCATACAGGCTCCTCCCCTCGGCCACACCAGAAAGCCTGACCGTCAG
>Ga0187780_10000533_pt1 | contig 28623 bp, 31 predicted proteins | sample 1015_Q2_SP10_20__FD_132429 | JGI IMG/M metagenome (GOLD analysis project Ga0187780, IMG submission 132429) | Tropical peat soil microbial communities from peatlands in Department of Meta, Colombia - 1015_Q2_SP10_20_MG | ecosystem: Environmental > Terrestrial > Soil > Wetlands > Peat | place... | reverse complement strand
GGCGTTCACATCCGCCCCCTTCGCCAGCAACAGTTCGGCCATATCTTTTGTGTCCGCGTGATGCAGCGGCGTCCAGCGAAATTTATCCGCGGCATTCACATCCGCCCCCTTCGCCAGCAACACTTCGGCCACGTCTTTATGATTTTCGATCACAGCGCAATGCAGCGGCGTCCGGCCAAGGACATTCGTCGCGTTCACCTTGGCGCCCTTGGCAATCAACAGTTCGGCCATGGCTTTTGTGGGAGCCTTACACAGCGGCAAACCGCCAGCTTGATCCTTGGTATTCACATCCGCGCCCTTGGCAATCAGCGAATTCACCATTGCCATGTCTCCAAAGAATGTGGCCGTGACCAGCTTCTCGTTCAACGACCACGAGCGCTGCGCCCCCTTAGCAATCAACAGCGCAGCCATATCCTTCTCGTCAGCGGCCACAGCCGTATGCAGCGGCGTGAAGCCCGCCTGATCCCTGACGTTCATATCTGCCCCGTTGGCAATCAACACTTCGGCCACAGCCTTCTTGTTCGCCCCCACAGCCGAATGCAGTGGCGTCTGGCCAAGGACATTCGTCGCGTTCACCTTCGCGCCCTTGGCAAGCAACAGGGCGGCCACCTCTGGTGTGGGAGCCATATGCAACGGCGTCTGGCCAAGTAGTTCATTCTTGGCATTCACATTGGCGCCCTGGGCAATCAGGGACCGTATCAGAGCCATGTCTCCACCGGGGGGAGTGTTCATTGACAGCAATAGCTTCGTATCCAACGAGTCCTCCGCCCACGCCGTCCCGGCGACCAAGCCTGCCATGACGATCGCGACGAGGACTCTCAGTGGGCGGCACATCTCACATGCCCTTGAATTGGGTTTCTGATGTGGGTATCGGCTCAGATGTGTTAGCAATCCTATGGAAGTATAGCAGAGAAGCGGGACCGAGCCGGTTCACTGGGACCCCCATAGCAACGGTGCGCACTGACTAGCTACGATCGCTGGCCGGCGAGTCGGTCGAATTCCAGGCGGTCAAAAAGGATGTGAAAATTGAGTTGCTATCCTGTCGATCCAGTTGAGAATTAAAAGTACGCGTCCCAGGGGTCAAAAAGAACTGGTTTTGAACCCACAGTGTCCTAGGAATTATTTCCCCAGCACCACTTTATTGAAGAGCTGCTTGACGGCCATCTTCCGATATCGGGCGGCCAACGTGATAGTTGATTCCAGCGGCGCGGATTTCCGTCAGAAACTGCTCGATGGCCAGAAGGTCCATAAATCTTGTGACCGTACCTGTCTGACACGGAAGCTGGCCTGCGAGGGCGCGGCCGATGGTGATCAATGGGAACGAAGGGATTTTCTGACCATCATCGCCGGCGGAGAATTGTTGACAATGGATGACTAGGTCTGATCCATGCCGATGAGTGGTCGTCACCTCAAGCCATCCCAGGGTGCTGCCGAAGTGGCTCAACAACAACGGATGTCCTCTGAACAGGAGGGCACTCCACAGTGGATCTATCCATTGTGGCGTGATGCGTTGGAGTAGACCGATGAGGCGGACCACATGATGAATCCACCAAAATTCAAGGCTGACTTGGAAACAGACCTCTACCGCCTTAAACCAGAGAGGCAAGAAATGGTCGTCAGGGGATTCGATGAGACTAAACGGGTGCCGTCTGGAGTCGAAGGGGCTCGAATAGGTGGAAGACGTGCTCCAAGTCCACTCCGGTGTCGAAGAGCCATTTCGCATGGCTTGAAATGGATGTCTCAACGCATGAATCAGATATTCGATAACCCCTTTCCCCTTTGGATTTTGGTTTCCGATAAACATCCGGATGGAGATCCGTTCAACTGGCCCGTATCGGGACTCAGCCATTCGAGTGAGGAGGGAGGTCATGGAGGGTAGACTCGACGCTCCACAGATCACTATCCGATCGACAGGTGGATAGGAGGCCATGAGTTGGGCGGCTGTCTCGAGATAGCCGGGGTCATCTCCCAAATCGGCATAATGGAGGCCATGTTCAAGGGCGAGCCGCAGCGGATGGAGGGGGTGAGCACTGAACGGGCCCGCACAATGAAAGACCGCATGCGCACCGTCCATCAGACTCCGCACCTCACTCCGACATTGAACATCACCCCATAAAGGAGAGACGGAAGGCTTGAACTCTTGAGCGAGGGCTATGGCTTGCTGTTTGGTTCGACAGACCGCCCCGATATTGAGTCCATCCAGAGTCGCGAGTCCCTTGATGATTCGCCGACCGAATACCCCGTTTGCGCCAAAAATGAGTAATCGGCAGGGTGCGGTTTGAGAAAAACGCATGGCTGAATGGTCGTCACGCATTTGTTTGTGGACCGCACAGCTTCAATAGGAGCTGTCCGCGAAGCAGGCCGAACGTCTAGCGAAAATGACGGTCAAATTCTGAGGCATAGGTCCGTCCTAGAGCGTTGGCCTTCTGATCGAGCCAGTCGCTCAGCCGAGTGGTTCCTCTCGGTCGGTCTTTCGCAACAAGGAGATTGGCCATCAAGGCCCCCAGTTCGTCACGGGTCAGAACGACATCATCGACCAACAAGCCGATCACTTTGAGAAGCGCCAGAGACACGCTGGGACTCGCGTGAAAGAGAAGCGTTCTGCTGCCAATCTTTTGAGCGATCAGCTGCACCATTTCCTTGAATGTGAACGTATCAGGGCCTGCCGCATCTATGGTTGTGTTCTCAGGAGTCCGGGCTCCTTCGACCGCAAGTGTCGCCACGTCTTCGACAAATATGGGCTGCAGGCGGTAGTCGACCGGTGCGGGAATGGCAAAAATCGGAAACCGTCTCAGGAGCCATGCAATGTTGTTGACGAGGATTTCTTCTTCGCCGCCAAACACCAAAGTTGGCCGGATGATCGCATAGGGCAACTTTGATTGGCGAATGGCCTTCTCGAGCACGGCCTTCCCTCTGAAATAGGGAAACGGTGCTTCTTCGGATGGATTCGAGACGCTCAGGTGAACAATCTTTCGAACACCGGCCTCCTCAGCTGCCTTGATCAACCGTTTGGTATTTTCGACAGCGCTATCGAACGAGACCGTGTCGTAATCAAAACGGACCCAGTAGGTGTTGAAGAGCGTTGTGGCTCCCTGAAGGCAGGTGACCAGGGCTTTTTGGTTCTCGAAATTCCATGGCGCAATGGTGATCTGCTTGCCAAATGGGTTGGGGCGATTGGGATGGCCCGTCAGGATGAGGACCTTCTTTCCCTCCGCAACAAGTCGTCGCGTGATGTATTTGCCTATATAGCTGAGTCCCCCTGTCACAATATTCAGTTCAGGCACTGAGTCCTCTCCCAGAAATACGGTGGCTCTCCGGCTCCGATTCAAACCTTTTTAAACATTTGTTTTTGGACCAGCTGGAAGGATACGTCAAAGCTCAGGATAAATCGACATCTGTGGTTCTGAACTGGAGAGAGGTTTTTGATCCTTGGACATGGAATTGCTATCTCAAAGTAATTCCGAACGTGAACGTTCTTTCTTCTATACCGTCAGGGGAATCCGATCCGACATCAAGCATCGGCCTTGGGTTGTGATAGATTTGTGATAGAAATAGGAGCAAAGGGTAGAATCGACAAGAACCAATAGAATCACTGTAAGCGAGCTAACCGCTTGGTCAGCAAAAGAAATGGGGAAACCAGGTTGCAGATCAAGCCGTTAGAGAAACTGCCCTATTTACACTCTTAATCAGCGGGCCGTAGGTTCGACCCCTACACGGCCCACCAATATCAACCACTTACCGTTTCAGGTTCCCTGCCGACAGAGCCGGCTATGATGAAGTAAGTTACCAGCTTGATCCGATCCAGCACTTCTATACCACCCCGAAAATTTTCCGGATAGTGATGGGGATATCGCTGTGCTGTGTCATCGTAGGTGACTTATGCCACAACAGCCGCTCCACCTCAAAACTCGCAACATCCAATTCAAAATTCCACATCGCGACCTGCCGGAGCCTTATTCGGTAGTACTTCGCAGGGAGGGTCAATCAAGTGCGGAACATCTGTCGAGCGCGCTCTATCAGGACCCGAACCAGAAGCACGCTTTGGTTTGACAGTCTTGGACCTGACCTCTAAGTTTACAAAAGGCTGCACTAGTTTGAGCTGTGGCACTAATTGATCAAGGTTCATATTGGTGAGCATGCTTCAACGAAGATCGCCAACCGTTCATTCCATCCTTCCACCGTCAAGAGAAATTCCCCGCCGACCTCTTGGGAAAACTGGCGTTGAAGTGTCCGTTCTCGCCCTAGGAGGTGCCCACTTAGGTCGCATTGACTGTGAAAAGAACGCCATCAAGCTTATCCATGAAGCAATAGCTGCCGGGCTCACCTTCTTTGACAACGCTTGGGAATATCATGACGGACGTAGTGAAGACTGGATGGGGAAGGCTCTCGTTGGTCGACGGCACAAGGTCTTCGTCATGACCAAGGTGTGCACTCATGGCCGCAACAAAAAGCTGGCTTTCAAGCAACTCGAGGAATCCTTGCGGCGCCTACGAACAGACTACATCGATCTCTGGCAGATTCACGAGGTGATTTACCCTGATGAGCCTCATCAGCATTTTAGTCCAAACGGAAGTATCGAAGCATTGATGGAGGCAAAGCGTCAAGGCAAGGTTCGCTTCGTCGGATTTACGGGTCATAAGGATCCCGCAATCCATCTGAAGATGTTGCAGTATGGCTTCCCTTGGGATACTTGCCAACTACCACTGAACGTGTTTGATGGCACCTTTCGAAGCTTTGAGCGTACCGTCTTACCTGAGCTGATCCGGTTGAGTATCGCTCCTCTTGCGATGAAGACCCTGAGCGGCAACGGAGATCCTATCAGGCAAGGCATACTCACGGCGGAGGAGGCGTTACGTTATGTCCTCAGTCTTCCAATTGCCTCTGTCGTCAGTGGAGTTGATTCACTGGAAGTGTTGCACCAGAATGTCAGGATAGCGCACCAATTCACCCCTATGACCGAAGACGAGATGGAGGCCCTGAGGCGGCGGGTCGAATCTTACGCAACGGATGGGCGATTTGAAGGGTTCAAATCCTCGGACATTTATGACAGTGCAATAGGGAGAGAGCAACACAGAGAGAGGGCAGCTTAAATTTTCTCCTTTTGCCCGGTCCTCTTCAGCTGTTGGTCGTTGGTGCTCCGTTTCATCACTACACGGCCCACCACATAATCAATCCACGAGAGAAGGCTCGCTGCCGATGGAGTGATGGCTCATGATCCTCATTCCCCGCTGGCGCGAGAGTACGATCTGAGGGTTCGTCGCACGAGGCACCATGCGACCCCTATCGCGAGCGTAAGAAGAACCAGCAGTGTCACCACAACCAGTGTTCGATGCATCAAAGGGGAAAGCTGGTTCCATTCTTCTCCGCCGATGTACCCGATTCCAATAAAGCTCGTCGACCAGATCAAGGCTCCAGTATAGGCAAACCGGGCAAATACCGTCGGAGGAAGCAGCGCGGCGCCCAAGATCAAGGCGCCAAGGTGACGGAGTCCGGGGATGAAATAGGCCACGAGAAGGGAATACCTCCCCCAGCGTTCAACCCATTGCTGCGCTTTGGCCAGGTGGTCTGGTCGAAGGTGAAACAGGTAGCCGAATTTGAGGAGTGCGGGAAGCCCGACAAACCGGCCGAGCGCATAGCTGATGGTAATGCCGCTGGCACTCCCCAAGAAGGCGGTAACCACCGCCGGCTCAAGCTGCAGCGTCCCTTTGAAGCTGAGATAGCCGACGAAAATGAGTAATGACTCGTCTGAAATTGGGAGACCCACGATGCCCAGCATCAGCAGAGTGAAGATCGCTCCGTACCGGTAGCGGCCAATCCAATCGAATCCAGCTTCCATGACAAGCCCTAGCTATGCTCTGGTGTCATCTCAAGACCAGAGCCTTTCCTTGGAAAGCGAAGGGAAGCCATCATAGATCTCGCCTTTGAGCAGGTGCGACCATTACGACACGATAGATCAGGCTGAGGTTCACCAGGCCAGATTTGCCAGAATGCTGTGTTCTAACTGGAACCTTTAACTCTTGGCTTTGCGATCAGGGTTCACGGCCAGATAATCCTTGATGAACTGATCCGTTTTTTGGAGAACTTGGGTCTCGATATGCTTGACATTGTCATCGGCGACCGTGCTGATCGACCCAAATTTCATCCAAGTCACGGCGGAGAGTTCTGCTCCTTCTCGGCTTTCCAGGCGAACACGTTGCGTCAGATACATGTCGATGGAGTAAAAATAGCGGCCGATGCGATCATGGAGCGTATCCACTCGAATCATCAGTGTTGCCGCAGTCGGAGTTTTGAGTCGCTCGCGTTCGGTCACTACACTCACCCCCGCCTTCTGAAGGCGCTGCTTGATGTCTTTTTGGAGAGCACTTGTCTGAAGCCCTAACTGTTCAATCTCAACATCCAAAGGATCGACGAGAACCTCCACTCCCGTCACCCCCTTCAACGCCTCAAGATCAGGAGGTTCGGCAGGTTGCTCGGCAAAACCCGTGGTTGAGGCAAGGACGATTGTGATGACCCCCACACTCAGAAGGAGAGAGGGGATACGGAGCGGTACGTACGCGAGATGATTCATGGTCATGCCTCCTTCCCAATTCGTAAATATCCTACGCCCCTTGTTCGCCTCTGTCAGCCTTGACACCTTTCTACAGACAGCCTAGCCTTGCGTCGACAGCAGACAATCCGGTCGTATCCATCGTTGTGGCTCACAAATCGAAACAGAATGTTGCTCGATGGGGAGAACCAGCGCACCTCACATGCCTGATCGGAAGGAAGGCTCTTATGGACCTCCGCCGCCACCAGCGCTTTCCTGTGCATTTTCACAGCATGCTCTCTGGTCCCAAGCTTAGCGAATCGACTGGTACCATCGTAAACCTGTCGGAGGGTGGCTGCTGTGTCGAGACCAAGAGCCAGGTATATACAGGTATTCAATTGGCCCTGCGCCTTCACGTGCCTGGCGAAGAAGCGCCAATCCGTGTCGAACAGGCGGCGGTACGCTGGACCCGCGGCCACGAATTGGGTGTGGGCTTCATCACCCTGACTCCACCACACAAGGAACGATTAAGCCACTTCCTCGAGCGATTAAAGCGAGAGCAACAGGCTTGAAAATCACCCTTTGATGCCGAACAGGAACTGCTTAACCCTGTGGAGTGCTGTATTCGTCTTATGGACGCTCCCCGCTGAGACAGCCGCGTTGAGAAGCCAGGTCGACACCGTTCTAGACGGTAATATTCTCGATGTCTTCCACCAGGGCAAGACGAAACGGATACCGATTAACGGGATTGACTGTCCCGAAAAGGGTTAAACCTAGGGGGAACAAGCGAAGTACGTTATCTCCGACATACTGGTCGGGAAGGAAGTCCTGCTCAATACCTACGGCCCCGACAAGAACGGGCGGAAAATTGCCGATATGCTCCTGCGGCATGGCACCAACGTCAGCTTTAAGTTCGTCAAAGAGGGGTACTGTCGGTGGGATCGAAAATATGCGCCGGGGAACAGGAAATTCGAAAAGCTGGAACAAGAAGCCCGGCAGGGCAAGAAGGGATTGTGGGCAGAATCCAACCCGGTGCCTCCGTGGGAGTGGCGAAAGAAGAAGAAGTAACCCGGTAGTCTTATCGGTCGACGAATTTCATTCGCTCTGAGCAGCTGGCCCACGCTCATCACAGCAGACCTCATCATCTTTCATACGCTTTTCACCGGCACCCCTACGCCTGTTCTGTGCAAGATCCTCAATATGTTATCAGCTTATTTTCAATGGCTTCCGGCGTTAGCGCTCCAGAATTATCCCTAGATGCTCACATCTTAAATTATTAGTAATACAATCGTAACACTGGGCCCTTATCCTTCCCTTCGAACTCCCGATGTTCTCACACTCTCACTGCCGCCGTGAATCGATAACTGTGGTGGTCACATGACAACTTTCTCCTTGAAAAAGATCTTGATTGTCGAAGATGAAGAAGACATCGCGCAGCTGGTGAAACACTATCTCGAAAAAGAAGGGTTTCGAACAGCGATCGCCAAAACGGGAATCGAAGGCCTCAGGTCCATCAAGAGCGAATTCCCCGACATGGTCATTCTGGATCTGATGCTCCCGGAAATGGACGGGCTGGAAGTCTGCAAGAAAATTCGGAGTCTTCCGGACACGGTCATGCTTCCTGTCCTGATGTTGACCGCAAAAGCCGAAGAGTCTGACACCATCATCGGCCTTGAACTGGGAGCCGATGACTATGTCACCAAACCATTCAGCCCCAAGGCGTTAGTATCGCGAGTCAAAGCCTTGTTCCGCCGATTGGAGCGCGCCGATGATTCAACCCAATCCTCTTACTCCTACGGTCCGTTGCTCATGGACCTCTCACGGCATGAGGTTTTGATTGACGGGCAGGAGATTCCTTTGACGACGAAGGAATTCGGATTGCTCGAACATCTCCTGCATCAGCCCGGTCGGGTGTTGACCCGCGACGTGCTCTTAAATGCGGTGTGGGGCTACAATTACTACGGTACGACCAGAACGGTCGATGTCCACATTCGTCGGCTCAAGCAGAAACTCCCTTTCCTGAATGAGGCGATTCTCTCCGTCAAATCACTTGGGTATAAGCTCAAATACATCAACGCATCCGAATGATTCCCTTATAAACCTTGGTTGTAGCTCGCGCCGCGGTATCGAGTAAGCCCGCTTATATCCCCGCTCGATTGTGTTGAATTTCTGTAACGTCCGCCATCAATACCTCATCCCAAATTAACCCCCGTTTCACGAGGAATTTACCCTTCTGTTACATGGCCACGCCAGGCTTAGAGAGGCGACCCATGATCTACAGGAGGGAACGAATATGGCTGCTCAAACCGTAGAGCAAGGGCATACATCCAATCTATCGGTCACGCTTGCGAAATCGGCCTTTGAAGTACGGGAGGCCCAACGACTCCGCTATCAGGTCTTCGTAGAGGAATGTGGCGCTCGTCTGGAGTCGCCCACAGTGGGGATCGATGAAGATGAGTTCGATTCCTCCTGCGAGCATTTGATTGTCCGCGACCAAGACACCGATCAGGTCGTCGGCACCTATCGAATCTTGACGTCATGGAAGGCGAAGGAGTTGGGTCGATTTTATTCCGAAAGCGAGTTCGATCTGACCAAACTTCGTCCATTGCTCCCCCGGGTCGTCGAGGTCGGACGATCGTGCATCCACCCCGACTATCGACGTGGAGGCGTCATTACCTTGCTGTGGGCCGGGTTGGCTCGTTTCATGCTGACCGGCGGATATGAGTACCTGATGGGCTGCGCGAGCATCAGCCTGGCCGATGGCGGAAGCAGTGCGACGGAAGCGTACCTCAGCTTGCGAAGAGAACATCTGAGCCCGGAATATTGGCGAGTTACACCTCATCGTCCGTTCCCCGTCGCACCAGGCATCGTCGTCGGCAAGCCGATCCTCCCGCCACTCATCAAGGGATATGTCCGGTTAGGAGCCTATATCTGCGGAGAGCCGGCATGGGATCAACAGTTCAACACCGCCGACCTCTTCATGTTACTGCCGATGTCGCGAATGGACCAGCGATACGCGCGCCATTTTATGGGAACCACATGTCTCGCCCAACCCTCAGCCGCATAAAGCAAGCAGGCCGAATACTCCGCCTGGTCAATCACCTGGCGAAGGGCGTTCTCCTCGTGTGGATCGTCTTCCCTCACGTCAACTCAACCCAACGCGACGCCATCATCGTCGAGTGGTCGCAAGAGATGCTGGGGATCTTACACGCACGTCTCCGATTGTTAGGCGACGTTCCTCCAGTGACGCTGTCTTCGGTGCTCTTTGCAGCCAACCATATCTCTTGGCTGGATATCTTGGCCATCAACGCTTTCCGGAGAGTCCGATTCGTGGCAAAAGCTGAGGTTCGGCAGTTGCCGATCGTCGGCTGGCTTGCCGCCCGAGCGGGGACGACGTTTATCCGTCGATCGCGCAGCTATGAGTTGACCCGTGTGGCCAAGACAGTCAGCCGTTCATTGCGCAAAGGACACTGCGTCGCCCTGTTCCCGGAGGGCACGACGTCCGACGGGACCTCCCTACGACCGTTTCATTCGGGATTGTTCGAATCCGCGATCGATGCGGAGGCCACTGTCTGGCCGGTGGGCCTTCGTTACCCGGGGCCTGACGGGACAGCCGACGTTGGGGCGGCTTTCCTCGGTGAAGATTCCCTGATCGCTTCGATGCTTCGCATCGTGGCTCGACCTGCAACGGAAATCCAGATGTGGTTCGCTCCGCCGTTAATTGCCGCCGGCTCGACTCGACGGGAACTCGCTCAGCAAGCGGAGGATGTAATCGCACGATGGGTCGAGGGCTCTCGCGGTCGGGCCGATGTCCCAGCCAGACTCCATATCATGGTAACCGATCCATGCTCCCCTCCGCTCTCCACCGCTTGATTTCTCTCTCGCCTGACGGCATGATTTTGCATCCGTTCCATCATGTCTCCAACCACACGACTCCGGCACGGCCGCCACTCAACGACGAGTATCGCGCTCCTGTTCACAGTTTGCTTATCGTGCGTGTCCGCTTGCGCCGCACCGCGTGTTGAAGAGTTCGAATCCAGCATTGGCACCGCCACGCAAGACGAACTAATTCACCGGTTCGGCTACCCACAGCGCCTCAAGCAAGCATCGAACGGAACTGAGATTTGGGACTATGAATTCCTGGCCGGACGATCTCGATGTGTCGGCTACCGCGTGCATTTCGATCAAGACCGTCGATCTCAACGATGGGAGCCCCGCGACTGCCAGAATGACAAACGCTAGGCGTACCTGTATCCAACCTATGACGGCAGAGAAGCGGTTCGCACAGATCAATGGGAGGCTAAAATTTGGATTTCGACGGCGTCTGAGCCGCTTCTTTCCCCGTGAGGCTCGCATCGAGGGGTTCTTTGATTTGCAATCCGATGTCTTGCAATGCCTTGCCATACATCGCGCAATATTCCCGTGCACGCACCGGTGTCTGTTCGTACTTCTCTAGACAGGCCCGATACGACTTCATCAGCAGCGTCGCTTCATTGTAGACCGCCGTGGCCGCTTCTTCCTGCCGGAACTGCTGGCATTGTATGGCAGCTTCCCGATCGAGCAACGTCTCGCCAGGCATTTTCCCACACGTGATGTCGATGTACTTCTGCGGCCGCGCACAACTTGCTGCGATAAAAGCCAGTGCACAGGATATGACGATACTGCACAACCCCTTGAGCATGTGCTGCATTGGAATCCCTTTGGCAGTTAATACCGATCCCCCGGAACAGCCGGGGCGCACGCTTCCACCCTGGGCATCCTCATCCTCGCTCCATTCCATTACACCCATGGTAAGGCCGTGTTACAAGTTCGTTAACTTCCTATGATTTAAACAACCACGCCGTGCGCAATACGCTCCGATCTCCCCGTTTTCATAGGGAATCGCCTCTTCTTGGCTTCCCATACCTGGGCAGACAAGTGTTACGCAGACTTGATCCGGCACTGATCGATCAGTGCGGTGGATCTTGTAGAAGTACTGGGAGAGTGAGGCGAAACCGATGCGCAACGCGCTCTCGTCGAACCGCAGTTCGCGAATCGTCCAATCAAAGCATCGGAGCACTCTTTTCCGAAGGGACACACAGTACGCACATCTTCAGTGCGAACTCAACAGACTTCGATCGATGCTCGCGCACGAAACCACGATGTCTCACTTGATTACGACAGAACCGGAACTGTTCGCCGATCCTACCGACCAGGCCGCTGCAGACCATGAACTCGATGTCTCATGGTCGGTCAAGATGCGCACTGTTGAAAAACTTCGTCGAATCGAACAAGCACTCATATCCCTGCGTGAACGTTCGTACGGGATCTGTCGTCGCTGCGGTCAAGAAATCCCCTGTGCCAGACTCAAAGTGCAGCCAGATTCGCTCTACTGTGTTCACTGTCAAACGATGCGTGAGCGTCGAGGGTTATAAGAGATGAGACACACCGCTATGGTGACTTACACAAGCCGAACAATGGGAGCAGTGTGCGAACGATCATAGACCAGCGGTTTCGAAGGCTGCGGTCTGGTCGCTGCGTGCACGTGCTGAGGTAGACAGCCCGCTTCCCTGAGGGCATCGCTCCAGCGAGCCCAGTACACGCCATACCAATCATACCGTTTGATGCCTGTCTCAGATTCGAATTCTATTTTCCGCAGTGGCGTGCCGCCGTTGGCCCGAGTGGTTCGTTTGATTTCCTGAAGAATGTACAACTTGGTCATAGAGATTCTCTCCTATGGTTGTACGCTTCACAGCATGGGGGGGGCGAATACTACTCCCTTTTCAATGTTTCTGCTACTACTATTTGCTCCCACTCTCCGAAGACCTCCGCATTAGGTCCGTGCTCTAGCTAGAGCAAATCTAAAACAAAGACCATCACCGTTATCGTGACGATGACTACTGTCAATGCGTGGTCAGGTGGCTTCGGTTCTTCCATCTATCTCGATACGTCCATCGTATGTTTCACTTCCCCGTTTCGTTTGTCTGCCAGAATACCAGAAGCATCTTTCCTTGGATGTAGGACAGATGTAGCTTTTCTTTGGCTTGTTTCGCTTCTTCTGGCAGAGCCATTTCTACCTGACCCATGCGCAAGGACTCTCCCTGCGGATCTCGCGCAATTGAGACAGAAAGAACAGAACCAAAGGGGACGAGTAGAACCTTGAGATCTTGTTCAGTGAAGGAGGACGGAAATCCATCGACAATAAGCTTGGTTTGCAACGTACCCCCAGTAATGAGCTGTAGCGACCAAAAACTAATGGAAATCGACTTTATTGGCTTTGAGCTTGGAGAGGATTTTGCCCACTGAGTGGAACAGTTTCTGAAGATAGTAGAACGATCCTACTAACTAGCGATAGTCAGGTGGCAGGAGCTGCGCGGATACTTATCGAGACGCCGATTCAAACGTTGGTATGCGACCCGGTTGTACGCCTTCCTGCCTTTCATCGGCAACTATCTCGGCCTTCGCCTCGAGGACGTGACCGGACCGTCCGTCGATATATACCTTGAACTGTCTTCCAGCATTGAGGAGTTTCACGCGCCACACCACCCGTTCGTCGACTTCTTTCAGTTTGGCATCAAACACCGTTCCGCCGATGCTCGACAGTGCCACATTAATAGCCCGCTCGATCGTGACGGAACAGGTGCTGATCAGAGCGACGGTTTTCTTCGCTTGCATCACTCTGTCATGATTATGCTTCATCAGGCTCCCCTCCTCACGCCGAGCACGTAACCGTTATTCTATACGATGGGGTGAAACTGCAGTTCTCCGCCTTGCAGGCAAGGAAGTGTAGTCTTGCAGTCCAAGAAGTTCCACTGAAAAATATGCCCAATTAATAGGCACAAACTGGGGACTGAGGCGCGGCGTATCCACGGCCTGTAACCTGGATGAGGATTCCATATTCCACAATATGCTGTGGGTGCATCTCACAACTCCCCATTGTGATGATTGAATCCTTAAAATCGTGAGGGACCTCCCGCTTGTTAACAAAAACGTAACAATATGCAAATACTTTTGTAACAGTTGCGCCATAGGTTAGTTAATTTATTCCATGGTCTCCACCCGAGGACCAAGTGGAAGGAAGGCGATGCTCCCACGCTTATTCAAGTGCCTGAGACGGAGGAGTGGGCAAATAACGTCGGATATCATTTAGCATCGATTCGAGAATTGTCTCGCGAGATTAAGCGGTTCGGTGAATACCCACGGAGCGAAGTTCGAACCTGATAGAATGACGTTCACCTTTACCACCCCCGGAGATGCTGTCATGCCAGCCGCACGCACAGCGAAGCTCATTATCAATAAGGGAACGTGTTATGCCATGTTTGCGTATGATATTGGATCGTCCATCAACCTAGAGGAGGCAGACCGCCGCATTACGGCCGGAACCGAACGCGGACGGCTGCGTCATAAGGCCAGGGCTCCACAGTACTTCGACTACCGCCCGGCCCCCCTTCGGTTGACGCAGGAGGGCGCTTCCCTCACGGTGGGCTCCTATTCATCAAGTCCAACCGTCGAAGTCATGGTGTTTGACTTTGGAGCAGTCAGTATCACGTATCGATTCGCGTTGGATGGTCCCTTCGACGGATTGCTCGACCTCAGTGAGTCGCTCTATGAGAACGAGCAGTTGCTGGCAGAGTCGCGCGCGCGAGTCGAACAACTGGTCCAAGCCATTCATCCGACGATCGAACGGCCTCGGATCGCCGCTGAGGTTGAGGATTACCTTATCTTCTCCATTGAGGCCTGTTCGCCATCACAGGGACCGCCGCTGTGGACGACCCGGGAGATGACACTTGCCCGCATTCTGCGTGGTGAACGGACTCCGCTCTCGGACCAGGAAACACGCGATGCTCTCTCCTGTCGGATTTCGTTTGGGATCGAAGACGCAGCCCTCATCGACTGGCATGCCGCGGTGTTGGTCGGGAAGGACATGGACGATGTGCGTGCTGTGTTGGAATTTGCCAACGTCGAGTTGCTGGAGATGCGGATACTCGATGAACAGCTCGATCAGGCGTTAGACCAAGGCTACGAGGCACTCTCCCGCAGACCGGGACTCTTGTCCCTCCCTGGCTCTTACGACAAAGATACGACTCGCATCGCACAACTCCAGGTCGACGGGGCACTCCTCTTCGAACGAGTCACCAACACATTGAAACTCTTGGGCGATCAATACCTGGCGCGCGTCTACCGTCTCGTCTCTCAGCGATTCCACTTGGAGGCATGGGACGCAAGCATCATGCGGAAGCTCCAAACTTTGGAGAGCATCTACAGCAAAATGTCCGACCGCGCTGGTACTCGCCGGATGGAACTCCTGGAATGGATCATCATCATCTTAATCGCTGTGTCCATCGCGCTGTCCATCTTTCCGTTAAGCGGACATTAGCCTAAACCCTATCGAAAAGGATGGCTTGCAATGACCGACTCGAGCACCCGGTCATTTCTTTCTACCTTGCTGTTTTGCCTGAGTATCTGCTGGGTCATGTGGGCAGCAGCCTGCGCAAGCGGTGTTGACCAAACACAAAGCGGCGCTGACCAGACACAATGGATTCGAATCGGGATGACCACAAAAGAAGAAGTGGTCGCACGCTACGGCGAACCTGACTTCGTGGAGATGAGAGCAGACGGAGCCGTCGCAACCTATCGTCCGACCGCCTCGAAACAATCCGCACCGCGTGTCGAAATTCCGACGGTTCAGCCCGGTCCATTTGGGACCGCGACCACGAAAATGCAACCGGTCGAGCCCGGACTTGGCGCAGAGGGCGTCGCCGGCGGCAAGCACGCACGGATCAGAAAAGAAATCCGCATTCGGTACGACGCACAGGGTACCGTGCAGGAAGTGATGGAATAGCGACCGACCCGAGTGGCTTGGCTAGGCTACATCGCGACGGAGCAGGCGGGTTCGGTATCCCTCATAGTCTGGCACGAGCCGTTGATACGCCTGCGGCATTAAAGAAGACGAAATCAAGAAATCCGCCGAGGCTCTGTTGCAGGCGATCGGAATATTCCAGACCACTGCGATGCGGAGCAGCGCTTTCACATCAGGATCGTGCGGGTGCGGCTCCAGCGGATCCCAAAAGAAAATGAGGACATCAATCTCGCCCTCACTGATTTTCGCACCGATTTGTTGATCGCCCCCCAGCGGCCCGCTCTGCAGCCGCGTCACAGGAATCCCGAGTTCCCTTTGGAGCAACTTCCCTGTGGTTCCGGTCGCGACGAGCCTGTGATGACTGAGTGCCTCACGGTTGAACTTCGCCCAGGCGAGGAGATCTTGTTTCTTGTTGTCATGGGCCACTATGGCCACGGTTTTCTGCGCGGCCATCGGTACGATGTTGTCCTTCATACGACACCCCTTTCGACAGCAAGTTTGCAAGGATTCGTTCTCCGGCCAGTATGGCAGGTCCGTGTTACAGGTTTGTTGCGGATCTCTGGGCGCTGGCGAATCAACGGGGTAAAAGGAAGCCTTCAAGACTACGTGGCCGGTGATGAATTTACGTACCAGTAACAAGTTTCTAACCACGGTGCAATCTCGGCTTGGTAGAGTCACGCTAACGTAAAATACATCAAAAGGAGGAGCACAGATGGTAACTGTCGGTCAATTGATGAAGAAGGATCTGGTCACGGTGGACTCCGGCACCTCGGTCATAGAGGCGGCCAAACTGATGAAGGCCTGCAATGTCGGGAGCGTGCTAGTCTCCCGTCAAGAGCGCATCGTCGGTATCGTCACGGAATCGGATATCGTCAAGAAGGTCATTGGATCAGATCGTGGTCCCTACTTTGTCCCTGTTGAAGAAATCATGAGCAGTCCCGTTGTCGGCATCGAAGAGCGTCGCCCCATTACGGAGGCCGCCGATATGATGAACAAGCACCGGACGAGGCACTTGGGCGTGACCAAAGGCGGGACGCTCGTCGGAGTCGTGTCGGTCAGAGACTTCCTGAAGCCTGTGTCCATCGACGAACTCTAGCTGTCGATTCTCTCACACCACCGATTCTCCTCTCCTCGGCTCTGCTGTACGAAGCGCGCAAGAGACGAAGGCTTTCTTTTTCGATCCTGAGCGAAGGAAATTGAAACGAGCTTTCGGCTTGGCTAGGCGCGGAGCTTATAGCCGATGCCCCTGACGGTCACGATGAACGTCGGACGGGACGGGTTCCGTTCGATCTTCTGCCGTAGGGAATGAATGTGGACATCAAGGGCATGCTCTTCGAGGGCATAGCCTTCTCCCCACACCCGATTGAGCATCTCCTGGCGGGAGAAAACGCGCGAGGGTGATTCGAGGAACTGCTTGAGAATCTGGAATTCCTTTGGAGTCAGATCGACCGGACGGCCGTCGACTCTAACTTCGTGGCGACCGAGGTCCAGCCGAACATTCCCCGCACTATACAGGACGTGTGACTCCGCACGAGCATCCCGACGTCGAAGAATCGCGCGAGCCCGCGCGACCAGTTCACGGACGCTCTGACCACAGACAATGAGATCGACGTCATGGTCATAGTCCTGTATGCATTCCTCTTCCGAGCAGGAGTTGCTGTTTTCTTGTACGGCTACGATGGGGACTGCGTTCAGCCCTCGCAACTGGCGGAAATTCGTGATCGCGCCGCTCTGACGGTCAAGGATAATCAAGGAGGGGACATTCGTCTTCGCCTCAGCGAGGGCCGCGGATTCCGTAGTCACGGTCGTGCTGCGGTAGCCGCTCGTCTCTAACGCCTTCTTCAGCGACTGCGCAAAAGACTCCGATTTCATGAAGATGAGAACTGAGTCGCGGACACCGACCGCGGAAGGCTTGACCGTCAGCATAATAAGGCGACATGCTAGAACGCGACGGGGAACATGTCGTTAGGACCGTGTTAATTGTCCGTTAAATTGAAAATACGTCGATGGCGTCAGACCTTCTTCGGTCGGGGCGAGTTAACCTGGAGTTAACAATTCATTGATCTGCCGGCAAAGAAAACCCAGTAGGCTGAATGGGATAGAGACTCTGGAAGGGATTGTTGATGAACGCAAATCGGTTGAGAACACGACAGATAGGGTTAGGACGGTTCATCCTCCTCTACGGCTTTTCCCCTGCTTTAGTTGGAGTCTGTATCCTCCTGGGACTGAGTTTTGCTCTGCCACCTCAATCGTCCGGGCAGTTGAAGCCACCGCTGGACCCCCAAATCCCCCCCTACCAGCCCGTCAGCAGTCTGACTGCTGGTGCGCTCTCGGTCGCAGGGTCGGAAACCATGGAGCCATTGACAAAATCGTGGGCCAAAGACCTCCAACAGCTGTATCCCGGCTTGGCTATCAAGGTCGAGAGCAGAGGATCAGAGACGGGATTGGCTGCCCTGCTGGAAGGGAAAGCCCAGATTGCCGCGATGTCTCGGCGCATGAACCAACAGGAAATCGTCGAATTCAAGCGGGAGTTTGGCTACGAACCGGTCGAAGTTCCGGTCGCGGTGGATGCGCTGGCCGTCTTCGTCCATATCGACAATCCGATCGAAGGACTCTCCCTCGACCAACTTGACGCGATGTTCTCGAAAGAGCGTCGGCGAGGGCTGCAATACCCCATCAACACGTGGGGAGAGGCGCTGCTCCTCGATGAAGCATGGACCAACGCTCCGGTTCATCTCTACGGAAGCAACGGAAATTCCGGCACGGCCTCGTTCTTCAAGGAGCACGTGTTGAAGGGAGCACCGACCAAGGACACCATGACGGTGGTTGCCGGCTCCGCCTCGGTGGTTGTGGAACTGGTGAAGGATCGGCTCGGAATCGGAGTCAGCGGAATCGGCTATCGAATTTCAGGCATCCGTCCCGTCCCTATCGCCTCGGTCCAAGGAGGTCGATATGTTCAGCCAAGCTTTCAATCTGCAATGGACGGCTCGTATCCTTTGAGACGGAACCTCTATCTGTATATCAATAGACCGCCCAAGATTGCCGCCCCTCCCTCACTCAGCGAATATGTCAAGTTCGCGCTCAGCCAACAGGGCCAACAAATTGTCTTGGCTCACGGATACTTTCCCCTTCCGACCACTGAGCTCAATCGGCTGACCAAGTTATGGACGACCCCCGTGCGAGCCGCTGCCACGGACCAACCAGCTAAAACCCACGACTAGGTCCCGTTGACGGCACCACCGTTTCATGTCAGCGTGTAGGAGCTGGTCCTACCATGAACCGACTCATCCGCTATGCTCTCTGTGTTTCCATCACCACGGGACCGATCGTCGCGTGTAGTCCTACTCAGTTCACTACCGTTACGATCTATGAGACACCCGCCAGATACGTCCGGTTAGAGTTTGATCGGACTGTCAAAAAAGGAATGGAGCACTCGCATCCGATCTCACTCACACCCGAACAGGTTGCTGCCGTCCTCGGGGGAGTGCGGATCGATGAACCACTGGCGAAACTCCCTGTGTATGATGACATGAGCGTACCCCGTGTCCATCAGGCCTTCACCGACGCAGAAATCGCATTCCTTGCCCCGCTTCTGGCGCAAGCTCTGAGTCAAGCGACCCCGGAAGAAGTCGTGACCTTCTATCACACTCGAGACCTGTCGGCCCTTTCTCGAGAAGTCACATCCGGAGGAGTATTCGTGCAAGGCGATGAACTACACCTGATTCTCGCGAATTATCGGTCGCATACCCACTATAAGGCCGATTATGGCACTGCTGAAACCCAGGATGACCGGCTCACACCGATGCAATCGCTGGCGCCTCAACGCGGCCGCCTCGGTTTTGTACCGTACTCGGCGCAACGAGAACGATCATCTGGAATCTGGGAGAAGCTCTTTCAATACGACCATCGTGAGCTCACGATTTTGTATAAGCAATTGCCGCCGCGTGCACTGACCCAGGCAGGGTCTCCCCCATAGCACGAGCAACCGGCCGTCGCAGATTTTCAGAAATTCCATTGCAGTTGGAAGCGGAGCAAGTTGCCGGTTTGAAGTTGATAGGGGGTCTGCGTACAAGCGATTCCACTGCCAGCACCAGAACCGCAAGATGCTCCGGGAATCGCAGGAAGCTGCGAAGGATCATCCGACGTGCGCTGCGTCCAGGAATAGGCGACGGTCAACTCCAGCGCTGCGTTAAATTGATACTCTAATCCGAATTCGGTCTCACGCACGCTATAACGAGGCGCATTGTTTTCAAACTTCTTCCCGCCGAAATATTCTTGCCATCGAATATAAGGGAAGATACTCAGACAATAGGTATCACATTGGTAGTTGTAATAGAGCTGCAGATACCCGCCGCGCAAACTGCCGACCTCAACCTGGGTTCGCTCTGTGTTCAATTGAGGCCCTCGTCCGATTGTATATTCTCCTTGAAGGCCGAACGGTTGCGGAAACACGACAAAATGCCAGGCTACCCGCTCATCGAGATAGTTCCCGTTATTCGTGATAAACGGAGACACCGGCACGGGAGTAATGATGTTGGAATTTGGAAAGACCGGAGTGGTTGAGACCACATACTGCCCTGTATACGCATCCATCCCGATCTCGACGACCTGCCCATTCGAAAACTCATGCGGATAGGACGAATGAACAATGACATGTTTGTTCTTGTTGAGTTCCGTCGTGTTACTCAGATTCGAGTTGCCATTGTAGACGCCGAGACCGAGCATTCCATAATCACCTGATCCCTTGAGTCCGCTCTCGGCAAGACGCCGAAAGCGTTCGCGAATGATCGTCGGGCTGTAGTAGAGAAAGAGCCCGACATCCCGCTCATTGAGTTGCGCGCTGTTGATCGCATCGGTACGGTCGAACGCAAGGCGGTTTTGGCTTGATTGCAGGGTCTCGAATCCAAAGGGCACCTTCGACTGCCCGGCCCTGATCCGCCACTCCTTGTTCGGGGTCAAGTAGAGATCGGCATAGAAATCGCGTAACACAGGTGTATTATTCGTCCCCGTATTATTGTTATTTCCCATGGTCGATTGGGTGCCCGTACCATTGGCTGTATTGGTGCCGGTCATCTCCGCGAATTCTTCCTGCACATAGATAAAGACCCGATCATGCGGTTGTCCGCTCACGATTAACCGAGCCCGTCGCAAGGAAAACTGATCGTTCCGTCCTAGAGCCCGGTCACCTTGATCGTTGATAAGCAGGGAATTATTCTGAGTTTCAAACCGGAACTGTGCATATCCTCGAATGCTGATTTTTTCGTACCATCTCTCTCGAACCGGGACATCTCCTACACTCCTGCTTTCCTCCAGCGCCTTAGCCTGCTGCTTCTCTTCTTCTGCTTTCAGCTTCACCCACTGATCGATCGTGATCTGCTTGTTTTCGAGCAGAAAGTCTTCGAGGCTGCCCGCCTGCGCCGGCACCCAGGCCGCGACGAGTCCCCCGAGGGCCAGCAGTCCCATCCCTCCCAGTCTTCGACTGGTCCGTCCCATACAATCCCCTTCCATGCCTGCTTAGGAGAATGGCGGAAGGAGAATATGAAGAGACGATTACAGCCAAGTTACGGCTGTCTCCAGTCTCCGTTAACTCCCTGGATGCTGGGAACAGAATGAGGGCATCAATCCGGTTGCATGGACGAGCGAATCGAACACTACAGGGGGATTCGGAGGAGCTGTACCCAGCTTTTCGTCACGGAGCGGAACCAAGACCCGCTGAGAGGACTGACAAGTATGGAGGACCATGCCCTTGACGACGAAAGTTGACCAAGGCGGGCCGCTGTGTCAAGGAAGGTGGGGGCATCCTTCTGAAGGACCTTGTAATGCGCAAGCGCCTGCTCGGTCCATCCGAGCCGCTCATAGATACGAGCCAGCAAGTATCGGATCTGCCGGCGCTCACCATCTGTGCCTTTGTTGTCCTTCAACAATTGTCTTAACAACGCTGCCGCATCGTCCAGGCGATCCAGAGCCTTATAACAGAGTGCCGTCTGAACATCAGACCTCACCGCCATCGCCGGTTCCTGGCGGGCGTGATCGAAGCAGGCAATAGCCTGTCGATACTGCCTCGCTTCCTTATGGGCGAGCCCCTGTTGGTAGGATGATGTGGGTGCGCTCTCGTCCCTCACTTTCGGTTTCTGTCTCGTTGTGGTGGTCTTCTCCGCCGTTGCCGACAAAGCTTGTTCTATTTCCCTCTGTTCCGGCTCGGGCGTGGGCAAGTGTGCGAGCGACGAGGAGGTGAGAGGCAGAATCCCACTGGCTACCCGGTCTGTGGCCGACTGCATTACTAGACCCGCCGCGACCGACGAAGCTTCTTCTTTTTCCTTCTGCTCCGCCTCAGGCGTCAGCAAGTCTGCGACCGACGAGGAGGTGAGAGGCAGAATCCCACTGGCTGCCCGGTCTGTGGCCGCTCTCATCACCAGACCCGCCGTGACCACGCGTGCCTGTTCGGCAAAACCATAGGCCATTGAGACATCGCACACCTGGTTGATCAATCGTGCGTTACCACCAGCCAGCCGATGCACGACGCGACAGGCCAGCTCCGTCATCACGGCCCTGGTCATGCCGGCCACCACCAGTCGATGACGAACGTAACGGGGTGTCTCGCCTTCGTCAAACGGCTCGAGATGGTAATCGACCGAGATGCGCTGGGCGAATTGAACCAAATCACCTCGCTGCAATAAGGCCCGCAACCCGGGCTGACCTGAGAGAATGATTTGAAGGGACTGCCGTCGGCCATCGTTCAGATTCGACAACAGCCTGAGTTCTTCAAGCATGGCCGAACCCAGATTCTGGGCTTCGTCCACCACCAGCACGACACGCCGACGCTGCTCGTATTCGTGGGCAAGGAAGGCCGTGAACGTCCGGTACAGTTCAACACTGTCCATCCCTTTGCCATTCAAATTGAACGCCATCAAAACCCAGGGCATGAGCGACCCGAGACCAGCATGCGTATTCGACAGCATTCCGACTACGACCTGATGTTGTGATTGATCAAGGATGGCATTGAGCAGTGTGGTCTTGCCTGTACCCGGTTCCCCGGTGATGACGGTAAACACCGCTCGGTTGAGCAGCCCGTACTCCAACAGACTCAGGGCCAACTTGTGCTGTGTCCCGAGATACAGAAATCCCGGATCGGGAACCAGAGAGAAGGGGTTCGTTCGAAGTCCGTAGAACGATTCGTACATACAGAGGCTCTACCTCATCTCTCTTGTTCCACTGCTGTGGCACGTTTCACTTTGGACAAGCTCAGTTGGTCGCGGCCGGCTTTGTTCAGGACGGTTCCCAGAATCGGTGCCCCTCCCTTCAGCACCTGTATCGCTTGCTGGAGGTCGGGTCCCGAAGTTTTGCTGTCTTCCACAACGAGAAGCAACGCGTCCAGTCGTGGACTGAATGCCAGAACATCCGGTCGATCAAGCACGGGAGGGAGATCGAACACCACCACCCGCGATGGGTATCGATGCTTCAGCTCCTTCACAAGTGCGGTCATGCGTGGAGAGGTAAGGACTTCGGCCGACTGTTTCGTCACTCGGCCGCCCTGCAACACAATCAGTCGCCCGAGACCAGGATGGAACAGCACGTCCTCGACTGATCGGCCGTCCAAGAGACACTCCACTAATCCTTCGCCAGGGATCAGGCCGAATTCCTCATGAATGCGGGGAGCACGCAGGTCTGCATCCACCAAGAGAACCGTTTGGGTTGGTTCGCTCGCCAAGGCAATCGCCAAGTTAATCGACGTAAGAGTTTTCCCCTCTCCGTCCCGTGGGCTCGTCACTCCCAGCATGTTCCACCCGTTCTCCTGTAACCGGTGCAGCACTTGGGTTCTGAGGATCTTGTAGGCATCCGCGAATGGCGAATGGTGCCCCGTCAGTATTCGGTGCCGCTGCAGGACATCTTCGTCGATCGCAACTGAACGCGTACGAGAATACATCACTTCGGGGCCAGACGCCGCGGACCGGTCCGACCGAGGAGGCGCGGGTGCAGCATGCTGCTGCTCCTTGAATCGGTCCATCGCACTCTGGAGTTTGTCCATGATCATAAACGGAATCTCTCCTGTTTTATGTCAAGCCCAGTTTTCTCAGGGCAGCATACAAGACCACATCCAATGGGGTTCCCCTCGCCAGCACCGACACGAGCAGTAAGACCACGACGCCGGCACCCGCCAAGGCGAGTCTTCTTCTCTTGCGGAGCAGTCGCTGAAGATCGTCATCCGTCGGCATATAGGGAATCACGGCCAGCGGCGGCAGCCCAGCAAGCCTACCGAGGTGCTCGCCGCCGCGAATCGAGCGGTCGAACTGTTCGCGCGCCGCGCCGCTTCCGATCCCACCAGCGACGGCAAGAATCGCGCCGAGCATCACGATCACCGGGCGATTCGGCCGTTCAGGTTTCTCAGGAAGGTCGGGCGGATCGATGAGCGAGAATCGCTCGCCTTTTCTCTGAACCTCCAGCTCCTTGGAGACCTCGGCCTCAAGCAAGCGAGACGTGATCTCCTGGTGCTTGCGCACTGATTCTTCCCTGTTTCGGCTGAGATTGAGATAGGTGGGCTCGATTTCGACCGTTCGCTCAAGTCGACCGGCATAGTCATCGACTCTGCGCTTGATGCCCTCTCGTGATTTGCGAAGCGCTTGAAGCGAGGCAGTGGTCGATGAGAGTTGCGCGCGGATATTGATATAGGCGGGATTTTCGGGCTTGACGACCGGAGCTTGGATGCCCGCCTGCAAGACGTTATTCAGTTCTTGTTCGAGAGAAGCCACGATCTGGCGCGACCGGATCACATCAGGATGTTCCTCTCCATATCGATCGACGAGGGTCGCCAGACGGGCCTGTTCTGCATTGAGCCGCTTATGCAATTCCTCGGGCGTTGCGTGATGGCCGGTCTCTCGCTCCAGCGCGGCGATCTCCTGCTGCATCTTGATCACGTCCGGATGCTCGGGCGAAAGATAGCCGCTCGCGCTCGCATACTGAGCCCGCAATGCCTTCAACCGTTCGCCCGAATCCAGCAGCCGCTCCCCACTGGCCGAGATGATCGGCGTGTGCGGCTTCAGCGTGGCCAACTCGCCCTCCAGGTAGGACTTCTTTTCCTCTAACGCCCTAATGTCACGGTCGGCATCCAGCAGTTCGCGTTCTGCCTGGTTGAGCATCGTCATGTTGAGAGATATCAGCTCGGGCAGCGCTCCGTCAGCCTTCTGCTTGATCGCAGCCAGTTGCAACTCCAACGCTCCGATACGTTCCGCCAGCTGCTCTGATTCTTTCCTCAAGAAAGCGGTGGTCTCTTGGGCATGCCGTTCGCGAGTCTTAAGATTTTCCCCCAGAAACAGACTCGTCAGCTCGTTGGCCACTTTCTGGGCAATCTCCGGACTTTCTCCATCATAGGACAGCGTGAAGGCGATCGTGGCCTGGGTCGGCGTTTGCGTGCGCTTGTCGATGATCTTCACATTGATGACGTCCACACGAATGTCATCGGTAAACCGCTTCAGCACATCTTCAGTGGGTTTACTTTGGCGCATTCCAGAGTACAGCCCGTATTGCTCGACGATCTTCCAAAGGGTCGACCGCGTCATGACCTGCTGCTTGATCGTCTCGATCCGCTGGTCGGCATAACTGGTGATGGCGGACCGCACAAGGTCAGGCGGGATTTCCTGTTCTTCGATGAGGATGGTCGCCGTTGAACGATAGACTGCTGGCAGCAGAAAGGCGAGCGTGACGCTGGCCATGAAGAGCACGGCGGTGACCGCTAATATCAGAGTTCGGCGACGGCGGAGGAGCGCGAGGTAATCATGTAGATTGTTCTGGGGTGTTTCCATGGTGACGCTCGTCTGTGACTAAGGTCTCCCTGTTATCGCGACACCGACCACTTGTCTCCCGTATAGGTCAACATGACAAAGGTGGAATTCGCATTGGCCCAAAAGTTGACACTGCCCACGGCGCGCTCCGCGTAGGTGTACCCCACACTGAGGGTCCACCATTGAGCGAACTTCCACGACACATTGGGATTAACGTTGATATAGCGAGTCTGAGGAAATGACCCGCCAGTCGACGCGACGGGCTGAGTAAAATATAACCCCCCGGTGAGGGAAGCGGTGAGATTCTCCGTCAGCCGATGAGAAATTGAGCCGGTGACTCGATCGGTCTGGACCAACAGGCCAAATCCGCTGGGATAGAGTTCACGCCCACCATCGAGCGAAATAGTCGACTGCTCGAACTCTTGTTTGATATTGGCGTTATACACCCAGACGACATCATGCTGAGTCAAAGAGCCGCCAGGGACCCCCCCCTTCGTAGATGTTATAAACTTCGGTCCCCCCGACACAGTCGCGGAGAGCGACTCGGAAAAGTCATGAGACGCGCCGATTTTCACGCCCTCGTATGTCCATGTTTGTTGGATTTGTGAAGCGACGAAGTTGGTGGCTTCCCCGATCAATTTGATTTTGTCGTGCTCACGGAGTTCGTAGGACAATTCAGATGTCCCCCCGTTGGTCTGATAGTTCACGAGGCCAAGACTGAGTCCATTCTGGTAGGTGGCATCCACAAACTGATACCCCACTTGCCAGCTTACTCGCTCCGCCAGCCCCACTGTCACACTCGGGTTCGCAGTCCACAGATTGCGCTGGGTAAACGTGAGTACCAAACCTGTCTGGCGCAATTCACTCATCAAGGTATTGTCACGGGTAAATCCACCGTCAAAGCCGAACTTTAGGCGTTCCCATTCGTACGAGGTTCTGACCGGGAACAACAGATTGGTGAACCCCCGATCCTGTTGACCGTAGTACTGGACAAAGTCTGCTTGGGCATTGCCTTCGATCATAAAGGATTCCGTGGCACCCTTGAACTTGACCGCAGGACTTGTCCAATACCCCCACACTTCATTGTTGCCAGTGCTCAAGATCAGGTTACTGTTGTATACGCCCTTGACGTTGAACGAAGGCTCCGCCGACCATTCAGCCGACTGTGCCCTGTGACTGATGATGCCCAACAGAGTACTCACGACCATCCCTACAAGGAGAAGCCTGTGTAAATGCGACATCGGGCATCTCACTCCCTCACCGTCCGAGGGAGGGACCCCTTTTGCAGAATTCAGGGAACCACCACCACGTCGCCTCGTTCCAGGATGATGTTCTGGCTCAATTCTTTCCCTTTGCGGACGTCGCCATAGCGAAATGGAAAGACCACCTGTTCGCCGCGTTTCCGCCGCATGATGTGGATGTCGTTCTCGGCGGCATACGGGGTCAACCCGCCGGCCAGACTCAAGGCCTGAAGGACGTCCGTATAATGGCCGACCAGGAATTCGCCTGGCTTGTTGACCCGCCCGACCACGTAGATCTTATAGCTCAGGATCTTTGTGGCCAGGACCGAGACGTGCGGGTTCGGCACGAATTTGTTGAGACGCTTGACCAACTCGAGCCGGACATCCTCGACGGTCAGACCGGCCGCCGGCACGTCCCCGACGAGCGGAAACGAAATCATACCGTCCGGACGCACGACGACTTCCTGGGTGAGATGTTCATCTTTCCAGACAGAGATCTTGACCACGTCTTCAGGCCCGAGCAGATAGGACGCATCCGCAACCATCGCCGGCTCGCTCCCGTTTGACAGAGCCAGGGCGATCCCCTGCCACCACACGATGCACGAGCTGAGCACCAATAGTCCGACGACCCGCATATTCTATCCTTGCAACTGCGCCAAAACTGACTTGGCCTCATCGAGGCCGGGAAACGGCTTCTGGGACGCGACGGCCTTTTGAAGATGGGCTTTCGCTTCCGTCCGCTGACCAACTTTAAAATAGGCGACCCCAAGGTGGTAGTTCACCACGGGATGATCGGGCACCTTGGTTGCCGCTTGCTGAATAAAGTGAACGGCTTGACCGGAATGCCCCAGTTTGTAATGTACCCACCCGAGCGTATCGAGGAAGATGGCGTTGGGCGCTGTGGTTTCAAAATTCTTCGTAAGGACGAGAGCCCGCTCCAAGCTCTTCTGATCGCCCTTCTGATCCGTCAAGAGCGACGCCAAGTTATTCGCAGCGATGAGATTCCGAGGATTCTGCTGTACCAAGGTCTCGTATTCCTGGATCGCTCGGTCGACCTGTCCCGCCTCGCTCAGTGTTATCGCCAGTAACAGTCGCAGTTCCTGACTGTTCGGGTTCGCCTTGAGCCCTCTCTCCAACCATTCGAGACCCTCGTCCTTCTTTTTCTGAGAGAGCTTGAGCGTGGCCAAGTGCAGCCACGGCTGGCCCCACTCGGGCTTGTGTTCAATCGCTTCACGGAACCGGCTCTCAGCCATCCCCTGATTGCCCTCCAACATCGCGATTTCCCCGAGGAGACCCGAGGCGTAGGGGTGGTTGGGATTGCGGCCAAGCAACTGCTCAAGCCTCAGCTTGGCTTCCGAGATCTTGCCTCGCTTGAGATCGAGCTGCACCAACGCAAGCAGGGGCTCGGGCGCATCGGGATTGCGTGCCAGGGCCCGCTCGAACGAAGCCCGTGCCTGATCCCATTCGGCGCGAGCTTGATGGAGATACCCTTCTACCAGATCCGCCGCTGAGCTGTTGGCTCCCGCCACACGGGCGCGGGACAAGGTTTGCTCCGTCGCGTTCCAATCATGCTCCGCGGCCTGAAGACTCAACAACACACCGAGCGTCTGGAGGTTATTCTGGTCCTGCTTGAGCAGCTCCTCTACCCTGGTGCGGGCTTCTTTGAGCTTCCCGGAGGAGGTGTCAAGCGCGACCAGCGCCATCTGAGCATCGGCCATCCTTGGATTGAGCGCGACCGCCTGTTCCATGCTTTCTCTGGCAAGGACCAAATCAGAAGAGGCAAGGTAGGCCTGCCCGAGGAGAGCATGGACCTCCGCCGACTCGGGCCGATCTTTCAGCACGGTTCGAAAATCCTGGATTGCCTCTCTTCCATCGCCGCGCTGCAACGCAAGCTTTCCTCGAAGCAGCAGGCCGTCGGACGAATGGGGATTCTCCTTGAGCACCTCCGCCAACTCTTTTTCGCCTTCATCTTGCCTTCCCGCTGAGAACGCGAGCGCGGCGAGTTTGACCTTGGCGTCGAGGGCGGGGGGCTTTCCTCGAAAGTCGCTGCGCATTGCTTCGTACGTCGTCCGTGCCTTGTCCGGCTGCTTATTGAGCTCATATAATTCTCCCAACGCGAGCCGGATCGCGGACGATCGAGGGAGGGCGCGTCGTCCTTCCATCAACGCGGCTTCCCCTTCCGAAAATCCGCGCCGAGTCAGCTGGAATTTCGCGAGCGCGAGATACCGCTGCTCATTGTCC
>Ga0187780_10000532_pt1 | contig 28647 bp, 22 predicted proteins | sample 1015_Q2_SP10_20__FD_132429 | JGI IMG/M metagenome (GOLD analysis project Ga0187780, IMG submission 132429) | Tropical peat soil microbial communities from peatlands in Department of Meta, Colombia - 1015_Q2_SP10_20_MG | ecosystem: Environmental > Terrestrial > Soil > Wetlands > Peat | place... | reverse complement strand
TCGGAGGCGCCGATACAGCGCCTCGTAGCCGTCCACCATGGACGCCACCGAGAAGCGCTCCTCGACCAGGCGACGGCTGGCCCGGGCATCGAGACGCTCGGCCCGGTGTACCGCCTCGACCATCTCGTCCACCCCGGCGCAGAGGAAGCCGGTCGAGCCTTCGACCACCACCTCCGGGACCGCCCCCAGGGGCCTGGCGATCACGGGGGTGCCACAGGCCATGGACTCGACCATGACCAGACCGAAGGGCTCCTCCCAGTCGATCGGGAAGAGGGTGGCTCTGGCGTGGGCCAGGATGTCCCACTTGGTGCAGTGCGGCGGCTGCTCGTGGATCTCCTCGTCACCGCGCAGGCGGGGCACCACCGCGTCCTCCCAGTAGGCCCATTCGGCGTCGTCGATCCGCTTGACCGCCATCTTCAAGGGCAGTCCTGCGCGCCGGGCCACCTCCACCGCCAGGTGCGTCCCCTTCTCGGGGCTGACCCGCCCGACGTAGGCGAGATACGGCTGCTTCCGAGCCACGAAGGGGTAGGCGGCCAGGTCGACCCCGTTGTGGATCACCGCCGCGTAGTGGATCGAGGTGTTGGCCGCCGCCTGGGCCCGGCTGATGGCGACGAGATGGATCCGGTCGTGGATGAGGGCGGCGAACCGGCGGCCGTAGGGGGTCCACGGGCCGTGGAGGGTCTGGACGACGGGTGGCCGCCCCCTGAGCATGGCGCCCAGGGCCGGGCCCACCCCCGAGTGGTCGTGGACGACGTCGAATTCCTCGGCGCGCACGTACGCGCTGAGCGTGTGGAAGATCTCGTCGGCCACCGACGCCGGATCGGTCGGGATCGCCGGCGCCTCGAGCGGCGCGACGAGCCGGGCCGATGTCTTCGACCCCCCGACGGCGAACATCGTGACGTCGTGGCCACGGGCCACGAGCTCCTCGGCCAGGTGGCTCACGATGCGCTCGGTGCCCCCGTAGTCGGGAGGGGGCACGGGAAGCGACACCGGCGCGACGAGCGCAACGCGCAACGGGTCGGACGACCTCATGGTCCGATCCAACGCCCACCACCGGTTCCCGGCCAGAGCCGAAGGTCAGCGGGAATCGCCGATTCGACCGGATCGCCTTGCCCTGTGCCAGCAAGGAGCCGACGACCACCGGGTACCACGGGGCGGGAGCGCGCGCCTACCGCGCGGACACTGCCGAACGGCCCTGCCGTGGGCTCCCGACCCACTCCAGTGTGGGGGTGTTGCACCCGCCGATCCCACCTCGGCGGAGTCCGGAGTCCGGCCCGGGCACGGTTCGCCCCGTGGCCGGGCCGATGCGCCCGATCAACCGGGAAGCGAGCAGGAGGGCGAGATGGCCTTGCAACCGCACACCGAGCCGGACACCCCGCGGGAGTGGTGGCCCGTCCCCATGATCCCCCTGTGGCGGGCGTTCACCGAGTTGTTTCGCGACGGGGAGGGGCGGCACCTGGTCGAGGTCGACGAGTACACCGAAGACGGCACCTTGGTCGTACGGGCCGAGCTCCCGGGGATCGACCCGGACCAGGACGTGGCCATCGAGGTCGGCGACGGTGCCCTGACCATCCGGGCTGAGCGCTCCGAGATCGCGGAGCACGCCGGCCGGTTCTTCCACCGGCACGAACTTCGCTACGGGTCCTTCGTCCGCACCCTGGCACTGCCCCAGGGCGTCGAGCCCGAGGAGGTCGCCGCGTCCTACAAGGACGGGGTCCTCGAGATCCGGGTCCCGTTGCCGGCCGAGGCGACGAAGACGCCTTCGCGGCGGGTCCCGGTCACGCGCACGTAGCCAAACGAGGAGCAGCCATGGACGGTGCACAGCGGCTCACCAGGCTCGAAGACGCCGTCGTCGATCTCGCCACGATCGTGACCGAGGGGGCGATCTCGCGGCCGTCGGTCCTCGTCGGCCCGGAAGGTACCGAGGCCAGCCGACGGTTCATGGAGTTCCTGAGCCAGATCCGCGAGGAGCGATCGTCGGGGATCGACGTCTCGACCTGACCGACGACTCCCCGGGCGAGACGGGGTACCGTCGGGGACCTGCCCGGCATGCGCACCGTCATTCCCCGGGTGAACCGTCCCGTCCGATCGCCGGCCCCAGAGGTCGAGGCCGAAATCGATCAGGCGAGGTCGAAGCGATCGAGGTTCATCACCTTGTCCCATGCGGCCACGAAGTCGCGGACGAACTTCTCCTTCGAGTCGCCGCACGCGTAGACCTCGGCGACAGCCCGCAGCTCTGCGTTCGATCCGAAGACCAGGTCGACGGCGGTGCCGGTCCACCTGACCTCGCCCGTGGCGCGATCGCGACCCTCGAAGACGCCCTCGGCCGAGGCCGACGCCTTCCAGGCCGTGCGCATGTCGAGGAGGTTGACGAAGAAGTCGTTGGTCAGCGTCCCCGGCCGGTCGGTGAGGACCCCGTGTCGGGAACCCCCCGCGTTGGCGTGCAGCGCACGCAGGCCGCCGACCAGCACCGTCATCTCGGGGGCGGTGAGCGTCAGCTGGTTGGCCCGCTCCACCAACAGGTGCTCGGGGGGCAGCTTCACTCCGGCACGGAGGTAGTTGCGGAACCCGTCGGCGCTCGGCTCGAGCACGGCGAAGGACACGCCGTCGGTCTGCTCCTGCGAGGCGTCGGTGCGCCCCGGTGCGAACGGGACCGTGACTTCGACACCGGCGCTCCTCGCCGCCTGCTCCACCGCCGCGCAGCCACCCAGGACGATCAGGTCGGCGAGCGACACCTTCTTGCCGCCGGACTGCGAGCGGTTGAACTCCTCCTGGATCTCCTCCAAGGCCTGGAGGACCTTGGCCAGCTCGCCCGGGTCGTTGACGTCCCAGTCGCGCTGGGGGGCGAGGCGGATCCTCGCCCCGTTCGCCCCGCCGCGCCGGTCGGTGCCACGGAAGGAAGCGGCCGACGCCCAGGCCGTCGTGACCAGCTGGGACACCGACAGCCCCGATGCGAGGATCCTGCCCTTCAGGGCGGTGATGTCCGCCTCACCGACGAGCTCGTGGTCGACCGAAGGGACGGGGTCCTGCCACAGCTGCGGCTCCGGGGGGACCAACGGGCCGAGGTAGCGCGAGACGGGGCCCATGTCGCGGTGCGTCAGCTTGAACCAGGCCTTGGCGAAGGCCTCGGCGAACTGCTCGGGGTGCTGGTGGAAGCGCCGGGCGATCGGCTCGTAGACCGGATCCATCCGCAACGCCAGGTCGGTGGTCAGCATCATCGGGGCGTGGCGCTTGGAGGGGTCACGGGCATCGGGCACCGTTCCCTGTGCCGAAGATTCCTTGGGCGTCCACTGCTTGGCCCCGGCGGGGCTCGTCGTGAGCTCCCACTCGTAGTTGAAGAGGTTGTCGAAGTAGCCGTTGTCCCACGTCACAGGATCATTGGTCCAGGCACCCTCCAGGCCGCTCGTGACCGTGTCGTCGCCCATGCCGGTGCCGAAGGTGTTGCGCCAGCCCAGGCCCTGCTCCTCGAGGCCGGCGCCCTCGGGTTCGCGACCGACGTAGCGGCCCGCGTCGGCGGCACCGTGGCACTTGCCGAACGTGTGGCCGCCGGCGACCAGCGCGACCGTCTCCTCGTCGTTCATCGCCATGCGGGCGAAGGTCTCGCGGATGTCCCTGGCGGCGGCCAGCGGGTCCGGGTTCCCGTTCGGCCCCTCCGGGTTCACGTAGATCAAGCCCATCTGCACGGCGCCGAAGGGGTTGGCCAGCTCCCGGTCGCCGCTGTAGCGCTCGTCGCCGAGCCATGTGTCCTCGGACCCCCAGAAGACGTCCTCCTCGGGCTCCCAGATGTCCTCCCGCCCGCCGCCGAAGCCGAAGGTCTCGAACCCCATCGACTCCAGCGCGCAGTTGCCGGCGAAGATCAAGAGGTCGGCCCAGGAGATCTTGCGGCCGTACTTCTGCTTGATCGGCCAGAGCAGCCGGCGAGCCTTGTCGAGGTTGGCGTTGTCGGGCCAGCTGTTGAGGGGGGCGAAGCGCTGGGCGCCCCGGCCGCCCCCGCCCCGGCCGTCAGAGATGCGATAGGTGCCCGCGCTGTGCCACGCCATGCGGATGAACAGCGGCCCGTAGTGCCCGTAGTCGGCCGGCCACCAGTCCTGCGACGTCGTCATCACCTCGATGACGTCGCGCTTGAGCGCCTCGAGGTCCAGGGTCTTGAACTCGGCGGCATAGTCGAAGTCCTTGCCCATCGGATCGGACAAGGGCGAGTGCTGATGGAGGATCGCCAGGTTCAGCTGGTCGGGCCACCAGTCCCGGTTCGACCTGGCCCCCATCGCTGTGTGCATCACGGGGCACTTGCTTTCGCTTTCGCCGTCAGGCATGACGGGTCCTCCTCCTGGCTCACTGCTTCGTCGAAAAGCCTCGATCGCGTTCGAGCGTTGCGCAACGGCCGTGCTCTGGTCGAGGTCTGAACTTGGACAGACTCTAAAGCTAGGCTCGCTCCAATGTCAACTGCTACCATGGCTTCGTGGCGACCGATCTCCTGCTCCGCCTTCGACAACGGCGCTGGCGCCTGAGCCCGCAGCGTCGGGCGGTCGCCGAGGTCCTCGTGGGCGAGCACGTCCACCTCACCGCGGAGCAAATCCACGAGCGGGCGCAGCAACGCCTCCCCGAGGTCAGCCGCGCCACCGTCTACAACACCCTCAACGAGCTGGTTGCGATGGGCGAACTCCTCGAGGTCGACGTCACCGATGGTCCCAAGCGCTACGACCCCAACATCGCGGACCGCCACGACCACCTCGTCTGCGAGAGCTGCCACGCCATCCGCGATGTGCCCCGTTCCGCACCCGAGCCGAGCGTGCCCAGGGGTGCCCGCGCCGGGTTCCTCGTCACCGGCGTGGAGATCACGTACCGGGGGCTGTGTCCGACCTGTGCCCGGCGCCACGGGCAGAACGGGCAGAACGGGCAGAAGTAGCGCACTCCTGGGCTGGGCGCGCATCGGCGTGTGGGTGGAGGACCAGCCGCTGCGCGCCGTGTCGCCGGCACGGCTGGAGAAGTAAGGGAAGCCGAAGGTCGGGACTCTCGACCCTGGCCGGGCGTTGCCGGGCGACGAACCCTGAGAGGTGTCGCCCAGCGGCCCCGCGACGATCGAGGACCACCCGGCCCGCGCCGGGCTGAGGGTCGAGGTCGGCGGCGGGCCTCCGAGGCGGCGACCGCGATGGCTCGCGGTGGCCGCGCTGTTCGGGCCCGGACTCGTCGTCATGCTGGCGGACACCGACGCCGGCAGCGTCGTCACCGGCGCCCAGTCGGGCGCCCAGTGGGGCTACCGGCTCGTCATCCCGCTGCTCGTCCTGATCCCGGTGCTCTACCTCGTCCAGGAGGTCACGGTTCGCCTGGGGATGGTCACCGGCATGGGGCACGGCGCCCTCATCCGCCACCACTTCGGGCGCCGGTGGGCGCTGGTCTCCGCAATCAGCCTCCTCGTCGTGTGCCTCGGCGCCCTCGTCACCGAGTTCGCCGGCATCGCCGGTGCCGCGGACCTGGCCCACATCCCCGACTGGCTGAGCGTGCCGGTGGCGGCGACCGCTCTCGGTTACCTCTGCGTGGCGGGCAAGTACCGCCGGGTCGAGCTGGTGGCCATCGTGCTCGGCCTCCTCGAGCTGCTGTTCATCCCGGCGGCGGTCATGGCCCATCCGCACGGCGGGGCGGTCGCCGGTGGCGTCCTCCACCCCATCACCGGCAACGGCGCCTACCTCAAGATCCTGGCTGCCAACGTCGGGGCGGTGATCATGCCGTGGATGATCTTCTACCACCAGCAGGCGGTGGTCGAGAAGGGCATCGACCGCACCCAGCTGCGCGTCGCCCGGGCGGACACCGCGGTGGGCTCGGTGCTCACGCAGGTCGTGATGATCGCCGTGGTGGTGGCCACCGCCGCCACCATCGGCCGGGCGAACCCGGGCGCGTCGCTCGACACCATCGGGCAGATCGCCGGCGCCCTGCAGTCGTTCCTCGGCCCCGTCACCGCCGACCTGCTGTTCGGGCTCGGCCTCGTCGGGGCGGCGACGGTGGCCGCCCTGGTCGTCTCGATCGCCGGGGCCTCGGGGCTCTCCGAGGTCATGGGGTGGCGCCACAGCCTCAACGACCGGTTCGGGGACGCCCCCGCCTTCTACCTCCTCGGCGCCGGCGCCCTGGCCCTCAGTGCGGCCGCCGTCATCATCGCCCCCAACCTGGTGGAGCTGAGCGTCGATCTGCAGGTGCTCAACGCCGCGCTGCTACCCGTGGTGCTGGGCTTCCTCCTCGTCCTGGAGCGCCGCGCCCTGCCCGAGGCCGACCGGATGAGCCGGCGCCGGAGTTGGCTGGTGTGGGCGGCGTCGGCGACGGTGGCCGCCATCGGGATCGCCGCCGCCGTCGACGCGCTCGTGACGATCTGACCACGATCCGCCGCGACGCCGGCACCCCGCTCGGTGTCGTGCCCATCAGGTGTTGACGGCCATCCAATGTCCATCCAACGGCCAACTGGACATTGCTCTCCGCAACTACTCGCCCCTTTGCGGCACGACGGAGTCGTTGCCTTCGATGCGGCTCCCATTGCGCGAGAAGTGGAAGCCGGCATTGCGGACCTCGTAGCGGTCGTCGAGGTCGTCCACGACGTGCCCCACGGGAATCGCACCTCGAAGAACGCCCGCGCCCGGGCTCGTCCGGTCGTTGAGATGGCTCGTAAGGGACATCGCAACTCGGCCCGACCGCCTTCAGGCGGCCGAGGCCACGTCCTTTACGAGCACGTCGAGGAAGCACTCCTCGTACACCGCCACGCCGCGGTTGCACATGACCTCCAAGAGGTCGGGGTCCCAGGGTGTAGCCGGCAGCCGGTCGATGCGGAGGGGATCGGTGGACTCGCGTCGTTCCAGGCCTTCGAGGTAGTCGGGCGCGCCCATGCGCCAGGGGGCCGCCCCTTCGGCGGCGTCCAACACCGACGCGGTGTGGGCCAGCCCGGCGTCGTCGAAGTCGGCGCGCACACGCAGGCTCCAACCCGCTGCCCCCAGGCGTGCGAGGGCCGCGATCTCGGTGCGCGACGGCGTCCCCGACGTGCAGATCGCACGGGAGCCCACAACTTCGACGGCGGCGGCCAGCACCGACGGGTTCTCGGTCACGAACACGGGCTCGCCGCCGCCTTGGGTCCAGGAACAGCTAGAGAGGACCCTCGGAGGCAGGGTGAGCGGGCTGCCAGGCGGGATGCTCCAGCCGACCGGGGCGATGCCGAGGACGGTGAGCCCCCCGGTGATGTCGTCGTAGGCCACCCCGACCGCCGCCCAGGCCTCGCGTGGGGCGCACCCGCTGGGAATGCGGCCTGTCGCGCCGAGCACGGCCAGGCACAGCCCTGCCGTCGGCTCCCCTGCGTCGAGGCGGTGGGGAGAGCCCGCCGCCAACGCAAGGACACGTCGGTCGACGGGGGGATCCCCCGGCGCGGGGAGTGCGCCGACGACAGCGGCGACTTGGTCGATCAGGGTCTGCGCGTCGAGTTGGAGCAGCCGGGTCACCCACCCGCTTCGACGGAGGCTTCCCCACGCCTCGTCGGTGGCGGCAGCTGGAACCTCCTCGGCGAGGTGCGCGCGGATCTTGTCCTCGGCGCCCTGGCGGGCGGCGCGCTCGACAGCGCGCTGGGCCAGGGGCCGGCCCACCGCATGGGCCGCCACCGCGCCTGGGGTAAGCGGGTGGAGCCGGGCCGCCAGCTGGGCCAGGTCCACCCGGCGGCTCTGGCTCGGCGCCAGTCGCCCGCCCAGCAGTCCGATCGCTGCGGCGCGCTCGTCCACACCGGCGGGGGCGCGGGCAGTGAGCGTCCCGCTGACGAGAGCCGGGTCGCCCCGGCGATCGGCGGCATCGGCGAGCTGTTCCCACAGCCAGCGCAGCTCGTCGGTGAGGAGATCGTCGAAAGCGCCGGGGTCACAGCTCCCGTCGCACGCCCTACAGCCCATAATCCTCGGGATCCTCCGCCGCATCGGGCACGCGCAGGTTGTCGCCGGGCAGTGGGACAGGCCCACGCACCACCATCGGGAAGGCGACCACCGTGCCGTCGGGTCCGGCGTCGAGGTCGTGGGCGTCGACGCCGTCCCACGCCCCGGGGGCACCGTCCCAGAGGTACGAGGTGGCGATGAGGTCGAGGTCCAGCTCGGCCAGATAGCGGGCCAGGCCCTCTCGACCCCGCTCGTCGACCTCGGCAGGGACCTCGTCGAGCGCAGCGAGGCGCGGCGCGGTCGGAGGGAACCGGTCGTAGGCGGCCGCCACCGCGGCGAGCATCGGGGCGAGGACGACGAGGCGCCGCTCACCCCCTGACAGCCCGGTACGCCGAGTCCAGGTGCGCGGCTCCTGGCCCGGTCGCGTGACCTCGTAGGTCACGTCGACCCACGAGCGCACGTCCACCGCGTCGCGCACCCTGCTCGCCATGTCGTCGCTGTCGGAGGCCGCGATCAGGTCCTGGATCGCGGCACCGGCGCGGGCCCTGGCGTCGGGGGAGAGCGACGTCTCGCCCGTCTTGCAGGTGAGCTCCCAGACGGTGCGCGCGGCGGGCGGGAGATCGTCGCTCACGTGGAGGCGGACGGCCACGCCCACCCCCGATGAGGACGACGCGGTGCGCATCTTGCGGTTCACGGCGTCGCGCCAGTCGAAGAGGTTGGTCCACGCCGCGGCGATGGCAGCCGGGAGGCGCCCCACCACGAAGTCGCGCAGCGCAGCCTCGTCCTGGGCGCGAAGCGCCTTCTCCGCCTGCTCGGCGAGCGCGCTGGCGTGGACGGCGGCGCCGACCGGCGTGTAAGTCGAGTCGCGGTGGGTGAGCACGTAGGTGTCGAGCTCGGGGTGGTCCACGCCGGGGTCCAGGGACCACACACCGGCCAGGGCGGCGCGCGCGACATCGGCGCGCTGGCGCAGCGTCTGCTTGGCAGAGGTGGCCTTGGTCGAGACCGCCGTCTTCACCTGGGCCAGCAGGTCGGGGTCTCCGGCAGCGACCTCGGCCTCGAGCACGGCCTCCGCGACGCCGGGGACGGCGAGGAGGCGGCGCAGCTCGGCCAGCGCGGCGGTGGCCTGGGGGGCGGCGGCCTGGACCGCGTCCTGCGCGTCCTCGACCTTGGCGCCGAGGCGGGCCATCTCCTGCTGGGCAGCGCGCGCCGCGCTCTCCGAGGCCTGGATCGCCCGGTCGAGCTCGTCGAGCCTCTCCGTCACCTGTCGGTGTGCCTCGAGCGCGTGGGCGGCGCCGGTCCCGGCCACGGCCAGGAGGGTGCGGTGTGTCGCGCGGGTCACCTCGGCCGCCTCGAACGCGAGGCGGGCGTCGGCCAGGGCATCGGAGAGATCGCCGGCCGCATGGGTGGCGGCCGCGTCGACGAGGCGCTCGAGACGGGGCCGGAACCGCGTCAGTTGGTTGGCGGCGTCGCCCAGCACCGTCTTCGAGCGGCCGGCGTCCTCGGCCAGCAGCGTCAAGGTGTCGATCTGGGCCGGGAGGCCGAGGGCGCTCACCTCCTCCATCCACGTCTGCTGGGCCTCGGAAGCCACCGCCTCTTTGGTTTCGGCGAGCGCTTCGGCCCGTGCCGCCGCGGCGGTGGCCGCGTCGGCGGCGTTGGCGGCGGCGGCGCGGGCGGATTCGGCATCGCGCAGCGTCGCCCGCTCGGGGAACAGGTCCGCGGCACCGAGCACGGTCTGGGCCTCCGCCTGTTCGCGGCGGGCCTCGGCCTCGAGGGCCTGGGCCTCCCCGTCGAGTACCAGGGCCTCCTCGTCGAGCTCCGCCGCCCGGCGAAGTGCAGCCTCGCGCCGCCGGCCCGCCCCGATGTGCTGCGCGCCTGGCGCACCTCCCTCCCCCAGGGCCTCGACGACGTCGGCGACCAGGACCCCGGCGCGGAAGGACCCGTCGGTCCCGATGGCGAGGCCCGGGACCTCCGCGTCCGTCACCCGCTCGGCCAGCGCGATGCGGACCAGGACGGCCTCCGCCACAGCGGCGAGCGGGTGGGTCGGATCGGCGCGCAGGAGCGAGGCGAGGTTGGGCTCGACCACCGGCCCGGTGGTCTGCACCGACCAGGTGGCGGTGGTGGCGGCCTGCGGGTCGAGCGTGGCACCGAGCACGCCGGCTGCCGCCAACGTGGCCTCCAGCAGGTCCTGGGTGGACTGGGGCACGCCGTCGACCCAGTCGATCGCCGTGCCCAGGGCCACAGCGTCGTCACCGGACCCGGCCCACTGTGGCCGAGGCAGTGGGAGCACCGCCCCCTCCTCGCGCAGGTGCTCGGCCTCGGCGCGCAGTTCGGAAGCCTCGCTGCGGCGCTCCGACGAGGTCGTCAACAGCGTCTGGGCCCGACCCCTGGCCGCGGCGGCGTGGGCGTGGGCGTGGGCAAGGGTCGTCGCCGCCAGTTGCTCGACCCCGGCGAGGGCGATGCCCGGCTCGTCCCAACCGATGTCGGCGACGTCGTCGCTCGACCATCCCGGGCCGTGGGCGACCCCGGTACGCCAGTCGAGCACGGCGGCGCGCAGCCGGGCTGACGCCTGGCGTGCCTCCTCGGAGCGGTGCCGGGCGTGTACGCCGCGCTCGTTCGCATCCTCGGCCAGGCGGTTCGCCTCGCGCCGGGCGCCCTCGGCGTCGACGCGGGCCTCGAGAACCCGCCCGTGCGTGCGGATGCAGAGCTTGGCGGTGTTCGACTGGCGCTCGAGCTCGGCGGCGTGGGTCTGCCAGCGATCGACCAGGGCGTCGAGTGCGTCGAGGCCGACCTCGACGTCCAGGGCGGGCCCCTGGTCCACGCCGCGGTCGCCGACGGCCAGCACCGGACGCGCCCGCCACGACGCGTGGAGCGGCACCGCGCCCGCCACCTCCGGGATCGTGCTCGTCACCCGATCCAGCACGGCCCCGACGTCGTCGGCCGCGTCGTCGACCTGGTCCTTGGCGGCGCGGGCCAGCCTGGCCGAGCTGGAGGCGGCAGCCTGCAGGGCGCCGAAGGCGGCCTCGGCGTGGCCCTCCTGGGCGTGCAAGGTCTCCTCGAGGTCCTTGAGCCGCCCGGCGGCCCGGTACTCGTCACCGGACTCGATGGCCTCGCGTTCACCCGTGGCGCTGCGCTGCTCCGCTCGGAGCTCGGCGACCCGGGCGTCGGCGGCCGAGGCGGCTTCGGTGGCGCTCTCGTGCTTGCGCGTGAGGTCCGCGTGGGCACGCTGGGCCCGGCGGACCGCACCCGCGGCCTCCTCGGCTCGGGTCCCGCTGGTGCGCACCACCTCCGTGGCGTGCCCGCTCCAGGTCCGGGCGAAGTCCGAGAGGATGCCCGCGGCCTCTCGGTCGCGCTCGAAGGCCTTTCGGGTCTCGTCGGACTCCGCCAGCGCGTCGCCGGTGGCTTCGATCACGTCCTCGGCGACGCTCGGGAGCGATTCACGGAGCGCGTCGGCCGCAGCGGCGGCGGACACTTCGCCGAGGAGGGCCGGGTTTCGCACCGAGCGGATACGGGCGGCAAGGACGGCGAGCTCGCGGGGCTCGGTGCCGAAGAGGCGCGTGGCGAGGTCGCGCACGTAGTGCTGCTCGTCGTCGAAGACGACGCCGCCGGCCTCGGTCACCGCGGCGGTGAACGCCTCGGCCGACAAGGTGGCGCGGCCTGGGGCCCACAGCGCGAGCTCGTGAAGTGGGCGTCCGGGCACGGTGAACGGCGTGACGCGCACCGGCGGCGTAGAACTATCGCTGAAGCTGAGGCGCACGCCGTAGGAGACGACCGCCTGGTCCCGGGGGCCGGCGAAGCTCAGCCAGAGGTACCCGACCCGGCGCTTGCCGTCCGCACCCTCGCGCATGAGGCCCGACAGGCTCGTGTTGCGAGCCTTGCCGGCCTGGAGCCGTGCGGCATCGAGGTCGAGGAGGTAGGGCCACAGGGCCTCGAGGGCGGTCGTCTTGCCGGTGCCGTTGGGGCCGCGCAGCAGGAGCCGCCCCGAGTTGGCCGGCAGTTCGAGGTCGCCGTAGCGCCAGACGTTGCTCAACCCGGCGCCGACCAGGCGCCAGCGCCCGCCGAAGCGGGCCCCGTTCCCGGCGACGGCGGTCCTGGCCTCGTCAGCGCTAAGCAGGGTCATGGGGACTCCTCGGACACGGACGCCGGGGATGCGGTAGAAGCCGGGGCCCGCCAGCGGGCGGTGGCCGGGGAGAACGCCCAGTTGGTACCGCCGCCGCAGGGGCGGACGAGGTCGAGGCCCCACAGCAGGGCAAGCACCTCGTCGCGGAGTCGTCCGGCCGGGTCCTGGGCCAGGTCGCGGCTCCACCCGCCCTTGCCGGCCGCCTGGAGGGCGGCGAGCCGGGTGAGCTCCTCCTCGACGGCGGGGACCGGCACGGATCGCCAACCCGGGCCGACCTCGGTGCCGTCGGTGCCGGCGTGCTGCGCCCGGTTGCACAGGAGCAGCGCCGCATGGGCGACGGTGCCGCTTCCGGGGAAGACGAGGGGCCCGAGCTCCCACGGGTGGCGGAAGGCGCTGTCGGGGACGACGAAGGCCGCCCCCTCCCCGCGGCGTTCGAGGTGCAGCCCGAAGGCGGCGGCCAGCGGGGCTCCGTCGTCTCCCCGGACCCGTCGGCTCAGCCAGTCCGCCTCGGCCTCGTCCAGATCGGCGGCATGAACGACGGTGTCGTCGACCAGGCGCCGGCGCATCCGGCGAGCGGTGTCGGGCTCGCGCTCGACGGCGTCGAGCCAACCCTGAGGGTCGGCGACGGGGTCTTCGGGGGCGAAGTGGGCGATGACATGGAGGAGGCGAGTGTGGTGCACCGCCAGCAGCACGGGCGCGCGCTCGTCGTGGACGTACCCGTCGAGGTCGCCGTCGAGCTCCTCGACCACTCCGCGTTGGTGGAGCATCTTGAGCGCAGCGACGATCGCTCGGCGCTCGGCGATGTCGCTGGTGGTCTCCACGCTGGCCTCGGCGGCCGCGGCACGGGCGGCGGTGACGAGCGTGCCCAGGGCGATGCGCCGCCCCATCGACTCGGCGGCAGCCACCAGGAGGAAGAACCACTGGCAGGTCAGGGGGGCCGGTCCGGTCGCGGCGAAGGCGTGACGCCGGGCGGGCGGGGTCTTGCGCAGCCGGATCAGATCGCGTTCGACCACCAGGACCCACCCGAGGCGGGCGAAGGCGTCGCGCACCGCCTCGAGGTTGCGCCGCACAGCAGCCATGGCCTCGTCGTCGCGTCCCGCACAGAGCCACGGCCGGGTCATGAGCAGGCGGAGCACCGCGGCCGTCTCGAAGCTGGCCTCCGGGGCCCAGGCCCGGCGCGGGGCGCGGGTGGGGGTCTCGACGCTGGTCACGCCACCACCCCCACCGGTTGCGCCTGGACGACGACCTGCGGCCGCGCGTCGAGGTCCTCGACGACGTCGGGACACGACGCCATCTCGCCGGGGCGGTGGAACACGACCGTTCGCCCCGGCGTCCAGACACGGAAGCGCTCCGATGCGAGGACCGGGTCCGCCACGACCGCCGGGACCCGGAAGATGGTGCAGGCCAACCCGCCATTGGTGGCGGTGCGCGCCCCGCGGACGGCGCTGCGTCGCACCGCCGCCATCAACACGTCCATGGCCACTCGTGCCGCCGGTGCCGACAACACCGCGCCGGGGGCCGACGCGAGCACCTCGGCCTCTGCCCGGGCGCGGGCGGCGGCTTCCTCGGCGCGGCGTCGTGCGACCGCGTCGCGTGCGTCCGCGTCGCTGCGGGCGGCGGGGATCTTGCCTCGCGGACCGGCGCGGCCGGTGAGGCGGAGCAGGTCGGGGACGTCCACCTGGGGCCCGCTGTGCCACGACGGGATGCGTGGGAGCTCCTCGTCGTCGGCGGCGATCGAGAGCTTGCGCCACGAGTGGTCGCCAAGTGCGGCGAGGGTGAGAGCGGCGGCGTACTGGCGGTTCCCGCACGCGGCCGCCAGTGTGAGGGCCCGCGTCCGGCTGGTGGCGGCGCCGGTCGAGGTGTGCAGGCGGCGCAGGTTGGTGTGCATCCCGGGCAGGGCACGCACCAGGCGCATCGAGAAACGGGCTGCTCGTCCCGTGGCGGGATCGAACCAGGCGCAGAGTCCCACCCAGTCCTCGACCCGACCGCCCTTCGCCGGGATGAGCGCGCCCCGCTCGATCAGGGTGCGGGCCTCGGAGGCGGCCACGGCTCCCTGGGCCAGCGCATCGAACCGGCTCCGGAGGGCGGCGAGGTGGTGGGCGGCGATCGCCGCCCCGTCCTCCAGCTCGGCCGCGACGCGGGTCGCGTAGTCGACCAGCAGGCTGCGCAGCTCGGCCGTGTCGGCGTCGTCGAGGTCGTAACGGTCGGCCAGGCCCGCCAGGGTGTCCTCGGCACTGACCAGGGCCGCGTCGAGATCGTCGTGGCTCACGAAGATGGTGCGCGTCGCCTCGACGGGGTCGTCCGCCGTCCCGTCGCGCAGGGACTCGAGGGCGCGGATCACGCGGTTGAGCCCCGCCAGCGGGATCTCGCGCACCGTCGGCGTTCCGGCAAGCACCGCGTGGAAGAAGCGCTGCACCTGCCGGCCCACGGCCGTCGGGGAGTACCGCCAGTTCCTGGAGAGCAGGTCACTGTGGCGGAGGATCTTCGAGGGGTCGTCGGTGGCATGGACCACACCCCACTGGCGCAGGGCGTCGAGCCGGTCCTCGACCACCGGCTCCGGAATGGAGTGGCCCGCCTCGGCCAGCTCCCGGGTGATCTCGACCGGGGAGAGCTCGGAGACCGAGGCCTCGAGGACGTCCATGACGGCGACGTAATCGTCGGTGCGTTCGGCGACCAGGTAGCTCAGGGCCATCCGGGCGTCTCTGGCCGTCCCCCCCGCCGCCGGGCCCCCGCCGGGCGCGACCGGGTCAGGGGCGTTGCCAACCTGGGGGATGACCTCGTCTTCGGGCATGGGACCTCACCGTGGACCGCGGCTCCTCCGGCGCAGTACCCCTGCCCTCGCCGTGATCACCACCAGGGTAGCGAGGGGGTGTGTCACACCTGGTGCAGGCCCTACGGTGTCATCCCCGGGCCCGGCGGTCGGACCCTGACGCCTCAGGGATCGGCCAGCGGTTGGCCCGCCTCACGTGTGGACGGCCATGCATGTCCATCTAACGGTCAGTTGGACACCCAGCGCGTCGCGGGCGGGGCGTCCGATCAGGAATGGGCGGGCGACGCTCGGGCGAGACCTGAGGTCAGCGCGTTTCAGCGGGCGGCTTCTGGCCCTTCTGGACCTCGCCGATGAGGCCCTCGTTCACTGGGCGCTCAGGAGGCACCGGATAGACCGGCTGCGCGGCGGGTCGGGGCCGTTCTGCCGGGGGCTCGGAACGTTCGGGGTCGGCCATCACATCCATCCTATAGGTGCGGGGCTAGAACGCCGGCGGCCAGCAGCACCGCTCCGCCGCCGAGTCCGAGCAACTGCAGGCGCACGAGGTCGCTTCGCAACCGCCAGGGTCCGACGGATTCGTTGATCTCGAACGCCTCACGGGCAGCGGTAATCAAGTCGTAGAGCATGACGTTTGTCGCGACGGGCAGATAGCCGTCGACGAGGGGCCCTGGCTGGGCAGTCGTCTTTTCGCCCCTCGGCCACAACGCGGCCCCACCGGCAACAATGTCGAGGGTCAGGACAACGATCGCGGCGACGAAGAGCCAGAACTTCACGTGACTGCCATGCGGCCCGGGGAACTGAGAGCCGGCAAAGCCAAGCACGACTCCGCCAGCCGCTAGGACAATGGCCACGATCCGCTGAAGGTCGTCGAGCTCGGCGCGCTGGAGATCAAGGCGAGCCTTCACCTCTCCGTAAAGCCGCTCAAGATGTGGTGTCGGCGGGAACTGGGAATCGTCAATGACGCCTGTCACAGGGGTAGGCGGTGGGTCGGCGGCTTCGGACACAAAGGAGAGGCTAAGAGAGGGTTGTATCGGTGGCCTTGTCGACGTGACTGCGAGCGGCGGGCGGCGGAATGTCCGCCTGGCGGAAATCCGGACATTCGTGGCCGAAACCTGGACATTCGTGGCTGGCTACGCAGGACATTCCCCGGCCGCCAACATCAGGAGCAGCCGCTGGTCGTCCCGCAGCTCGCGCACACGTAGCAGGAGCCGGCCCGCTGCATGACCATGCCGCACTGGTAGCACAGCGGCGCGTCGCGCTGCGCCGGGCGGGCGATCGGCGCCCCATCCCCCGCCGAGGGCGTGACGCGCCGGCCGGCACCCGTCGGCGGCACCGAGCTCACGCCGGCGTCCTCCACCAGCTCCTGTGCGACGGTGGCGGCCTCTTCCACCCCGGGCAGCGTGGGCTGCATGCGCTCGGCCGTCGACAGCACGCCGAGGTCCTCGCGCTCCTCGCGGGTCATGTAGTCGAGGGCGAGGCGCCGGAAGATGTAGTCGAGGAGGCTGGTGGCGATGCGCAGGTCGGGATCGTCGGTGATCCCGGCCGGCTCGAAGCGCATGTTGGAGTACTTCTGGACGTAGGTGGCCAGCGGCACGCCGTGCTGGAGCCCGAGGCTCACCGAGATGGAGAAGGCGTCCATGATCCCGGCCAGGGTCGAGCCCTGCTTGGAGACCTTGATGAACACCTCGCCCGGCCGGCCGTCCTCGTACTCGCCGACGGTCACGTACCCCTCGCAGTCGGCCACCCGGAAGGCGAACGTCGACGACTTGCGCCGCCGGGACAGGCGCTCACGCACGGCGCCCACGACGAGCGGCTCCGCCACCCGCCGGCGCTCGTGGTCCAGGGCGGCCTCGAGCTCGGCGATGCGGGCCGCGATCTCACGGTCGCGGGCCTCGGCGTCCGAGCCCGGCGGCGCGAAGTCCTCACCCTCGCCGGTGACGATCTCGCCTTCCTTCTTGGTGGTGGACAGCGGCTGGGCCACCTTGCAGTTGTCGCGGTAGATGGCGATGGCCTTGATGCCCAGCTTCCAGGCATCGAGGTGGAGCTGCTCGACATCCTCGACGGTGACGTCCTCGGGCATGTTCACCGTGTTGTGGTTCACGACGCCGTTGCCCACGAACGCGTGCGTGTAGGGCACCGAGACGTCGAAGACCTCACGCTCGCCGGCGTCCTCGACGAGCTGGACGGGACTGAAGTGCAAGCCGTCATCGAGCACGCTGCGCAGCCAATCGGGAAGCTCGACGCCGTCGATGGCTGCGACGCGGGCGACCGTGGCGCGGCTCACGTGGTTCGTCCGGCGATCGTCCAGGAAGCCGAACTCCGTTCGGAGCTGCTTGCCCGCGCCATTCCGACGGCCGTAGGGCTCCAACGCGTAGAGCTCGGCGGGCGTGATCCCCGGGACCACTTCCGCCGTGTGCCGATGTGCGTCGGTTCGCGGGGCCAGGAGCGACTGTGCCCTCGTCTCCTTCTCAGCCTCGATGAACGGAACGATCCCGACGAGCCGGCGGGCGTCGTCGCCAACCGCGTAGACCTCGTCGAAGTCCTTGTCGTAGCGGGCGTCGTGCTTGGTGATCCTCGAGTGGACGATGCCGAGATTCGTGAGCACAGCCTGCAGGTCGTCGAGCATGCCCTTCGAATCGAGGCAGATCGTCCATTTGGGCGTGACGGACGTCGAGGTGTAGGCATCGAGCCAAAGGCCCTGGAGGAACGAGACGACCTGTTCCTTCGGTGAGCGCAGCACCGCATCCGGTATCCGCTTCGTCGACGCGCGCTCGCCGCAGCCCAGGTACTCGAGGAACTCGACGACGGACTTCGACGAGAACTCGACGCTCGGGCAGCGGTCGAGGGGCCGCCGGATCTTCGGCGCGACGCCAAAAGCGATCCGAGCCGCCTCGGCGACCTCCTCGAGAACGGCGTCGTCGGCGTTGGTCACGACCACGGTCCAGGTCGAACGGGTCGTGTGGCCCTCGGCGGCGTAGGCCCCGAGGAAGAAGGCCAGGGAATCAGTCATCTGCTCGGGGATGCGCACCGCCTTCTGCGACCCGTAGGGCGCCGAGGGAGCGAAGTCGTCGAAACGTGGTGGCATCGTCGACCACAGGTCGTCGCCGAACTTGGTGGCGACGTAGTCGCCGACGGCGATCTGGTCGAGCCGCTTCCAGGCGAGCCCCCCGGACCCTGCCGTCAGCAACCGGTGGTTCGGGGTACCGGTCACCGACTGGCCAGAGCGAAGCACCACGCGCCGGACCGGACGGACGCCCCCGTAGTAGAAGGCGTCCGTCTTGTGGATGCCCCCGAGGGATGCGACGGCCAGGACCTCGTCACGGAAGCTGTCGGGGTCCTCGCCGTCGTAGAGCGACGAGATGCGCACAAGCCCGTCGGCCGTGGCCAGGAGCGTGTCCCCCGTCACGCACTTGGAGATGGCCCCGGAGATGAAGGGCTGCACCGCCCCCATCATCCGGACGTGGCCCAGGTACTGGATGGTGTTGTCGCCCATGGAGCAGGCGAACACGGGCAGGTGCTCGGGCACGAGGTGCGGCGCGCCCACGATCGACATGTTCTCGTCGATGTAGGCGACGATGTCGTCGACCTGCTCGGGGCTGTAACCGAGCCGGACCAGCGCCCGGGGCACGGTCTGGTTGACGATCGACATCGTCCCGCCGCCCACCAGCTTCTTGGTCTTCACCAGGCCGAGGTCGGGCTCCACGCCCGTGGTGTCGCAGTCCATGAGGAGGCCGATGGTGCCGGTCGGGGCGAGGACGCTGGCCTGGGAGTTGCGCACCCCGTATTGCTCCCCCAACTCGACCGCGCTGTCCCACGCCTCCTGTGCCGCGCCCAGCAGCTCCGGGGGCACGAGCTCCTCGTCGATCTTGGCGACCTCGGCCCGGTGCATCCGTAGCACGTGGAGCATGGCGTCCGAATCGGCGTGGAAGCCGGCGAACGGCCCCATCCGCGACGCCGTGCGGGCCGATGTCGCGTAGGCGTGGCCAGTGAGCAGCGCCGTGATGGCCGCCGCCCAGGCGCGGCCCTCGTCGGAGTCGTAGGGCAGCCCCTGGGCCATGAGCAGCGCACCAAGGTTGGCGTAGCCGATGCCGAGCTCCCGAAAGCGCCGGGAGTTCTCGGCGATGGACTCGGTCGGGTAGTCGGCGTTGCCGACCAGAATCTCCTGAGCGGTGAAGATCACCTCGACCGCGGCCCGGAACGCGTTTACGTCAAAATCTCCATCGTCGCTGAGGAACTTCAGGAGATTGATCGAGGCGAGATTGCACGCGCTGTTATCGACGTGCATATATTCTGAGCAGGGATTACTTCCATTGATGCGTCCGAAATTTGGAGCAGTGTGCCACCGATTGATGGTGGTGTCGTACTGCAGACCCGGGTCAGCGCATTCCCAGGCGGCATGGGCGATCTGGCGGAAGAGGTCTCGGGCCTTGACGCTCCGGAGCACCGAGCCGTCGCTGCGAGCCGCCAGAGCCCAGTCGGCGTCGTCGACCACAGCCTGCATGAACTCGTCGGTCACCCTGACCGAGTTGTTGGCGTTCTGGTACTGGATGGAGAACGAGTCGACCCCGTCGAGGTCCATGTCGAAGCCGGCGTCGCGCAGGACCCGCGCCTTGCGCTCCTCGAGTGCCTTGCACCAGATGAAGTCTTCGATGTCCGGATGGTCCGCGTCGAGGATGACCATCTTGGCGGCCCGGCGCGTCTTGCCTCCGCTCTTGATCGTCCCGGCCGAGGCGTCGGCGCCCCGCATGAACGACACCGGACCGGAAGCGGTGCCTCCGCCGGCGAGCCGCTCCATCGAACCGCGGATCCGGGAGAGGTTCACGCCCGCCCCGGAGCCACCCTTGAAGATGATCCCCTCCTCCCGGTACCAGTTGAGGATGGAGTCCATGTTGTCGTCGACCGACAGGATGAAGCACGCGGAGGCCTGCGCGGGCACGCCCTTCACGCCGATGTTGAACCACACCGGCGAGTTGAAGGCGGCCCGCTGGGTGACGATCAGGTACTTGAGCTCGTCGCGGAAGGTCTCGGCCTCCGCGTCGCTCTCGAAGTAGCCGTCGACCCGCCCCCACTCCGTGATGGTGTCGGCCACCCGGTCGGCCACCTGCTTGAGCGACCACTCCCGCTCCGGGGTGCCCGGCGTCCCCCGGAAGTACTTCTGGGCGAGGATGTTGGTGGCGTTGAGGCTCCAGGAGGCGGGCACCTCGACGCCGAGCTGCTCGAAGGCGACCGACCCGTCGCGGTAGTTGGTGATGCGCGCATCGCGCCGCTCCCAGACGACCTCGTCGTACGGATGGACCCCTTCGGCGGTGAAGTGGCGCCGGATGCCGATGGTGGTCCGCTGGGGTGCGATGGCCATGGGGGTCCGCCTCTCTGTTCTTCTTCCAGGGTAGGCCGTGGGTGGCGACGGGGCTCCCGAGCCCGGGGTGACAGGAAACCCCCCGAACCACAAGATGTTGTGGTCTCCCCCTCGCCGCCCACGAGATGCGGGGGTCATTACAGCACTGTAGTTACGAAGGTGTCAACGGGTTCCGGAGGATGTCCGCCCTGGTCGACAGCCGTTCGCGAAGGTTTGCGCTTGTTAGCGCGTTCACGTGCAGGGGGCATCGACGCCGGCCCTGTCGAGTCGCTCCGGGTCGGGGACGAGGGCGAGGCCGGTCGCGCCGGCCCCGGTTAGCGTGCCTCGGATGGCCCCGGAGCGAGCCACGGTCATCGCCGTCGACGCCGGCACCACCGGGGTCCGCACCCTTGCCGTCGACGACACGGCGGCGGTGGTCGACGTGGCCTATCGCGAGCTCACCCAGCACTTCCCCCGCCCGGGGTGGGTCGAGCACGACGCGGCCGAGATCTGGTCGCACGTCGTCGACACGCTCACCGAGGTGGCGCGTCGCCAAGCCGACGCGGGCCGGCGGGTCGCCGCCATCGGCATCACCAACCAGCGCGAGACCGTGGTCGCCTGGGACCGCTCGACCGGCGAACCGCTGGCGAGGGCGGTGGTGTGGCAGGACCGGCGCACCGCGCCGCGTTGCGCGGCGCTGGTGGAGCAGGGCCATCTCCCCACCGTGCGTCGGCGGACGGGCCTGGTGCTCGACCCCTACTTCTCGGCCACCAAGATGGCGTGGCTGCTCGGCGAGGGCGGGGTCGAGGCCGGTGCGCAGCTCGCCCTCGGCACGATCGACGCGTGGGTGACCTGGAACCTCACGGGCGGGCCCGCCGGCGGGGTCTTCGCCACCGATGCCACCAACGCCAGCCGGACCCTGCTCTACGACATCGCCGAGCGCGCCTGGTCCGACGAGCTCGGCGAGCTCTTCGGGGTCCCCCTGCGCGCGCTCCCCGAGGTGCGGCCCTCCTCGGGGCGCCTGGGCGCGGTGGCGGGGCGCGCCGGGGAATCGAGCGGGCTCACCGGGGTGCCGGTGAGCGGTGTGGCCGGCGACCAGCAGGCCGCGCTGTTCGGCCAGGCCTGCTTCACCCCGGGCATGGCCAAGGTCACCTACGGCACGGGCAGCTTCGTGTTGCTCAACGTGGGGCCCACGCTCCCCGAGCCCGCCGAGGGCCTGCTCACCACGGTCGCCTGGGACCTGGGCGGGCACGGCGGGCCCGAACCGGTCCATTACGCGCTGGAGGGCGCGGTCTTCGTGACCGGCGCCGCCATCCAGTGGCTGCGCGACGGGCTGGGCATCATCGGCGAGGCGGCCGAGGTGGGCCCGCTGGCCGAGCGGGTCCCCGACAGCGAGGGGGTGGTCGTCGTCCCCGCCTTCACCGGGCTCGGCAGCCCCTGGTGGGACCCCTATGCGCGCGGCGCCATCGTCGGGATCACGCGGGGCACGGGCGCCGCCCACATCGCCCGTGCCGTGGTGGAGTCCATCGCCTACCAGGTGCGCGACGTGGTCGACGCCATGACGGCCGCCACGGGGACACCGCTGGCGGTCATCCATGCGGACGGGGGCGCGGCCGTGATGGACCTCCTCCTGCAGCTGCAGGCGGACCAGCTGCAGGTCCCGGTGATCCGCCCGACCTCGACCGAGACCACCGCGCTGGGCGCGGCCACACTGGCCGGACTGGCCGAGGGCGTCTGGACGATGGACGACCTCGCGGGCCTGTGGCACGCCGACGCCGAGCGCACCCCAGGCCGCAGCCGGGTCGCCGCCGATACCGGACACACCAATTGGCGCCGCGCGGTGCAGCGTTCGCTCGCCTGGGCCGCGCCCGACGGCTGAGCGTTTGGTAGGCAGCCGGCGCAGGCGGCCGGCTCGAGCGGCCGGCTCTCAGGCGGCCGGCTCGGACGTGGGCTCGCGCGTCGGCACCGGCGACAACGGCGGCACCGGCGAGCGTGGCGCGGCGTCGGCGGCCTCGGTGGCGGTGACCGCGGCGACCTCCGCTCCCCCCACCACCCCGTGGCGCTTGGCGTACCGGTCGACGTAGGACTGGCCGGTGAGCCGGCGGATCTCGAACAAGAGCTCGTCGGTGACGGCGCGCAGCGCCAGCGGGTCGGTCGCCGAGTCCCCCTCGAAGCGCGATACGTCGAGCGGCGGGGCGAAGCGCACGGTCACCGCCCGGAAGAAGTGGGGGCGGTTGGACCCGGGACGCTGGACCTTGTCCGTGCCCACCAGTCCCACCGGCACCAGGGGCACACGACAGCCGAGGGCGAGGCGGGCCACGCCGGTGTGGCCGCGATAGAGCCGGCCGTCGGGCGACCGGGTCCCCTCGGGGTAGATGCCGAGCGCGCCGCCGGCCTCGAGGACGTCGCGGGCGGTGGCCAGGGCTCGCTCCGACGCGCTGCCGCCCTCGCGCCGCATGGGGATCTGGCCCACGGCCCGGAAGAACCAGGCGGTCTTCCAGGAGTCGAAGTACTCCGCCTTCGCCACGAACGTGACCCGGCGACGCAGCACCAGGGGCAGGAACACCGAGTCGAGGAAGGCCACGTGGTTGGGAGCGAGGATCACCGGCCCCGTGGCCGGCACGTGCTCGCGCCCTTCGACGCGCACCCGCCAGAGCAGGAACATGACCGGGCTGAGCAGGACCTTCACCACCCAATAGGCCACGCCACAACCTAGCGCGCGGCCATGGCGCGGTGACCGGGGTGCGCGCCCGGATGTTTGACCCTTCGCAAGGGCCACCCATAGCGTTCGGACATGGCGCACCGCTTGACGGCCCGGGGGCGCCGTCGGCGCCAGGAGCTCCTCGACTTCGCGGCCGCCCAGTTCGCCGCCCGCGGGTACCACCCCACGTCGGTCACCGACATCGTCGACGGCCTGGGCGTGGGCAAGGGCGTCTTCTACTGGTACTTCGAGTCCAAGGAGGAGCTCTTCCGCCAGATCCTGGTGGAGGCGCAGCGGGACCTGCGCCGGGTCCAGCGCGAGGCGATCGAGGACGAGCCCGACCCCGTCCGGCGCATCGAGGCGGGCATCCGGTCCACCGTCACGTGGCTGGACGTCAACCGCCACCTCTTCACGCTCCTCGAATTCGCGCGCACCGAGGAGCGCTTCGCCCCCCTCATCCGCCAGGGCGAGGAGCAGGCGGTGGCCGACGCCCTGCCGCACGTGAAGGCGGGCATCGCCGCAGGGCTCATCCGGCGCGACGACCCCCTGGTGCTGTCGCACGCCATCTTGGGGGTGACCGACCACCTGGCCAGGGTGCTCGTCCTCGAACAGGACCGACCCGCGCAGGATGCCGCCGACGCCGCGATCGCCTTCTGCCTCCAGGGGATCCTCTCCCCCGCCGCGGCGCGCCACCGCCTGGGGCGCGCCGTGGGGTAGCGCCCGCCGCGAGGTCGCTACTGGAGCTTGGTCAGCGCCCGCCGGAGGTTGCGCACTGCCTGCCCGATGCGCTGCTCGTTCTCGATGAGGGCGAAGCGCACGTGGGCGTCCCCGCCCGGGCCGAACCCCACGCCCGGCGAGGTCGCCACCTCCGCCTCGGACACGAGGAAGGACGCGAACTCGAGGGATCCCATCTCGCGGTAGGGCTCGGGGATGGGCGCCCACACGAACATGGTCGCCTTGGGCGGCGTGAGGCGCCACCCGATGCGGTTCAGCCCGTCGCACAGCGCGTCACGCCGCGACCGGTAGATGGCGTTGACCTCGGCCGGGTAGTCCGGCGCCTCGTTCATGGCCACGATGGCCGCGATCTGGATGGGCTGGAACGACCCGTAGTCCAGGTAGCTCTTGAGCTTGGTGAGCGCGGCCACGACCTCGGCGTTGCCGACGGTGAAGGCGACGCGCCAGCCCGCCATGGAGAACGACTTGGTCAACGAGTACAGCTCGACCGCCACCTCCTTGGCCCCCGGCACCTGCAGGATGGACGGCGGCCGGTACCCGTCGAAGGCGATGTCCGCGTAGGCGAAGTCGTGCACGAGGACCACCTCGTGCTCGCGGGCGAAGTCGACGATGCGCTGCATCCAGGCCAGGTCCACGCACGCCGTCGTGGGGTTGTGCGGGAACGACAGCACGATGACCCGCGGCTTGGGCCAGGCCGACTCCCACGCCTCCATCAGGTTGGCGAAGAAGGTCTCGGGCACCTGCTCGTCGGTCCCCGGGTCCTCGAAGCGCACGTGGCGGACCTCGGCACCGGCGAACAACGGTGCGTAGATGTGGATCGGGTACGACGGCGACGGCACCAGTGCGCTGTCACCGGGGCCGAGCAGCACCCACATCAGGTGCGACAGGCCCTCCTTGGCGCCGATGGTGGTCACCACCTCGGTCTCGGGGTCGAGCTCGACCCCGAAGCGATCCTCGTAGCGGGCGGCGAGCGCCTGGCGCAGCTTCGGGATGCCGCGGCTGGCGGAGTACCGGTGGTTGCGGGGGTTGTGCGCGGCCTCGCTCAGCTTCTCGACGGCCACCTCCGGCGAGGGGATGTCGGGGTTGCCGAACGCCAGGTCGATGACGTCCTGGCCGGCTCGCCGGGCCGACAGCTTCAGCGCGTCGATGTGCGCGAAGACGTACGGCGGGAGCCCGTTGATCCGGCGGAATTCCATCGACCGAGGTTACCGCCCCGATCCGCCCCTCCCCGCACCGGCGAGCACGGTCGCCGCGCCGGCCAGCGCCTCCAGCGACGGCGGCCACACGCCCACCGCCCAGCTCGCACCGGCATCGGCCAGGGCGCGCAGGTGCTCGAGGAGGGCCGGCTCCTCGGCGGGGAGCACCCCGGCCCAGGTGACCTCGCAGCGCCCGGCGTACCGGGCGACGGTGTCGGGCGCGGCCTGCCACAGGTTGAGCGCGGCGCCGGTGCGCACCGCCACCTCGACGGTGCGAGGCGCCCCGCCGCCGATCCACACCGGCAGGCCCGCGGCGACGAGCGCGTCGGCGCAGCGGGCCATCGCCGCCCGTCGGTCCGCGGCCGGCGGGTAGTCGATCCCGAAGGCCGCGTTCTCGGGCGCGCTGGCCGAGTCGCCGGTGCCGATCCCGGCCACCACGCGTCCGGGGGCGATCCGCGCCAGCGTGGCCGCCGCGGCCAACAGCAACTCGTCGGGGAGGAGGCCGACGCGCGCCACGAGCGGGCCCAGCACCACCCTGCTGGTCGAGGCGGCCACGGCACCCAGCAACGGCCAGGCCGACAGGGCGGGACGCTCGGGCTGCCCGAGGGGCCAGAGGTGGTCGAAGACGAACACCCCGTGGAGGCCGAGGGCCTCGGCCCGGATGGCCCCGACGACTGCGGCAGCGGCATCGTCGCGAAACGACGGCAGGGTGACCCCGACGCGCATGTGCGTCAGCGCCCGCCGGCGTGGTGCCGGCTCTCGCCGCGCGCGGCGAGCGCGGCGCCGATGGCCCCGGCTCGCTCGCCGAGCTCCGCAGGCCGGATCTCGATCTCCGGCCGGTACTCCCGGTCGACGAGCAAGGACGCGAAGGCCCGGCGCGCCGGCCCCAGCACGAGCTCGAGGTGCTCCGAGAGCCCGCCCCCGAGGACGAACGCGGCCGGGTCGAGCACGGCCGCCAGGTTGGCCAGACCGAGGGCCAGCCACCAACCGAGGTCGTCGAGCACGGCCCCGGCCTCGGGGTCCCCGGCGGCCGCCGCGGCGGTGACGTGCTCGCCGCGCACCGCCTCGGGGTCGCCGCCCGCGGCGCGCACCACGGCGTCGAGCCGTCCCGCATGGGCGGCGTCGCGCGCCAGGCGCCCGAGGCCGCTGCCCGACGCATAGCGCTCCCAGCAGCCGCGCTTGCCACACGGGCACAGCGGGCCGGACGGGTCCACCACCATGTGGCCGATCTCGGCCGCGAAGCCGTTGGCCCCTCGCACCACGCGTCCGCCGGCGACCACCCCGCCCCCGATGCCGGTGCCGAGCGTGACCATGACCATGTCCGACAGGTCGCGCGCCGCGCCGAGGAGCCACTCGGCCAGCGCCGCGCAGGTGGCGTCGTTGTCGACCACCACGCGCGCACCCCCGAGGCGGCGGGCCAGCTGCTCCCCGACCGGTACGCCCGCCCCGGCTGGGAGGTTCGGGGCGAAGCGCAGCACGCCGTGGTCGTCCACCAGGCCGGGCAGGCCCACGCCCACCACGTCCAGCCCCACGGTGCCGGCGGGCAAGGCCTGGGCCAGGCGCCCGGCGACCTCCGCCAGCGTCTCGACCAGCGCGCCGGGGACGTCTTCTTCGGCACGCTGACGGGCGTGGCGCCCGGGGGCGGCAACCTTCACCTCGGCCACCACCGCGTCCGACGCGCCGTCCAGCGCCACCCCGAGCACCTTGGTGCCGCCGACGTCGATGCCCAGGGTGACCCCGGCCGCCGAGGCCGCGAGGCCCGACGCGCTCACGTCGTCAGCGACGACTCGACCCGCGCTCGCAACTCCTCCAGGGCGGTGTGCATGATCCGGCTCTGGGCGCGCCGCTTGATGAACCCGGGCAACGGCACGCGCAGCTCGACTTCCAGGGTGTAGGTGACCTGGGTGGTGCCCTCCCCCACCTTCTCGAAGGTGTAGGCGCCGTCGAGCTTGGAGGTCAGGTCGCCGGCCGTCTGCCTCCAGGCCAGCGTGCGGGGCGCGCCAGCATAGTCGTACTCGAGCGTGTAGCTGGTGCTCCTCCCGAAGGCGCCGGCGCGAAAGGTCACCGACAGGGGGCGGCCTTCTCCGTCGCGGCTGTCGACGGTGACCTCCTTGATGTCCGCCGCCCATTCCGGATAGCGGTCGAGGTCGCTCACCACCGCGAAGCACTGGTCGGGCGACGCCGCCACGACCATCCGCTCCGTGGCCAGTTCCGCCACCGCATTCCTCCTCGTCCGCCCCGCAGGGGCCATCTCTCCGGGTAGGTGGTCCCCGGGCCTGATCAGCCTTCCACGTCCGAAAGCGCGGCGGCCAGCCTACGTGCGAGGGCGTCGTAGCCGAAGGATTCGACCGCTCTGGCCCGGGCCGCGGCGCCCATGGCGCGACGCTCCTCGTCGTCCGACAGCAGCCGGCGCATGACCGTGGCCAGCGCGCCGGGGTCCCGCGGGTCGTCCACCACCACACCGGTGACCCCGTCGGCCACCGCCTCCGCTGCGCCGCCGCTGCGCCCCGCCACCTGCGCGACGCCCGCAGCTGCCGCCTCGAGGAACACGATGCCGAAACCCTCCTGCTCCAGTCCCAGCCACCGGTTGCGGCAGGCCATCACGAACAGGTCGGCCGCGCCGTAGAGCGCGGGCAGCCGGTCGTCGTCGACCCGGCCCAGCAGGCGCACCGGCGCGTGTCGCGCCGCGATGCGTGCCGCCAGGCGGGCTCGGTCGCGACCCCAGCCCCCGATGGCGACGGTGAGGCCCGGGAACGACGGGGCCAGGGCGGCGGCCGCGTCGACGAGCACGTCCATCCCCTTGCGGGGGACGAGCCGGCTCACGCTCACCACCAGCGGCCCGGTGACGGGCAGGCCGAACCCGGTGCGCGCCTCATCGCGGGCCGCGGGCGACAGCGGCCGGAAGCGCTCGGGGTCCACACCGGGAGGGGTCTCGACGACCGGCGGCATGTCCCGACCCGCGGCGCGCCGGGCCTCGGCGGCCGGGTACCCACCGGCGCAGACGGCCAGGGTGGCGCCGCGCAGGACGTGGGCCAGCGCACGGCGCGCCAGCGGGAGCCGCCCGGGGACGGTGACCTCCGCGCCGTGGAGGACGACGCCGTAGGGATGCGCCAGATGCGGTCCGAGGAGGCCGAGCGGCAGGGCGGGGTCGAGGAGCACCAGCGACGCCCCGACGTCGCGCGCCAGCGCGTCGATCCGCCGGGCGAGCCCGGGCGAGGGGACGAGCACCGGGGCACGGACCCGCTCGATCCGGATGCCCGCGGCACGCTGGCGGGCGTCGAAGTCCCCGGCACCGGGGTCCGACGACGCGGTGAGCACGGCGAACGACCGCGGGTCGAGGCGGCGCCACAGCTCCCAGAGATAGGCCTGGATACCCCCCACCTTGGGGGGGAAATCGTTGGTGACCAGGAGGTGGCTCACGGTCGTGGCGTCGAGCCGTCCATGGGCTCATCGTGGCATGCCCTGTCTCGGGGCCGCAGCAGGGCCTCGGCGGCGCACCCCGAGCAGGGTCAGCCGCCGAGCGCCGACGCGCAACCCGTGTGGCGGATGCGCGGGACGAGACCCGCTCTCGACAGGGAGCGCAGGGCGCGCGCCTCGTCGGCGTCGAGGACGACCGCGTCGTCGGGCTCGCGGCCGAGGACGAAGGTCACGAGGCAGTCCCCGCACGCGTCGGTCCCCTGCAGCGCGCAGTCCGCACAGTCGATGGCGATGGTGGTCCCCGTCATGACGGCCCCCCGGGTCGGCTCCGGCATCGACCACAGCATGCCGGCGGGGTGTGACAGCCCTACGCGTCCTCGACCGACGCCAGGGTCTCCACGGCTCCGCCGTGACCGCACCAGCGGCAGCTCACGGCCACGACCTCCTCGGCCAGCACGGTCTCGTCCTCCACGGTCAGCTCGCCGCCCACGCTGTA
>Ga0187780_10000531_pt1 | contig 28659 bp, 24 predicted proteins | sample 1015_Q2_SP10_20__FD_132429 | JGI IMG/M metagenome (GOLD analysis project Ga0187780, IMG submission 132429) | Tropical peat soil microbial communities from peatlands in Department of Meta, Colombia - 1015_Q2_SP10_20_MG | ecosystem: Environmental > Terrestrial > Soil > Wetlands > Peat | place... | reverse complement strand
GAAAATCCCGAGCGTGCGCTCGACCGCGTTCGCATTTTAGAACTCGCGAATAAGGCGCATTCTCTGTACGTTACGCAGACTCCGCAGGAAAAGGCCAAATTGCTGAGAATGGTGCTATCGAACTGCGCCGTGGACGCGGTAAGTGTTTATCCCACCTACAGAAAGCCGTTCGACATGATCTTCCAAAGGGCAAAAACAGGGGAATGGTGGGCCTGGGTGGACTCGAACCACCGACCTCACCCTTATCAGGGGTGCGCTCTAGCCACCTGAGCTACAGGCCCAACGGTTTGACGACGGCAAATCGGTGTTATTTTATCATCGCCAAGCGGACGCGCCTAGCGCCCCTTGTTGTCAGCATTGCCGGCCCGGGTCTGGGACAGGTCGCTGGCGGTCCGCCAAGGGAGTTGCAAGCATGCTCGAAACGCATGTGTTCCTGCTGATCCTGGCGCTGTTCTTCGCGCTGGCCGCCGGGCTGGTGGGCTGCTTCGCGCTGATGAAGCGCATGCTGCTGGCGAGCGACGTCATCTCCCATCTGGCGCTTCCCGGCCTCGGCCTCGCCTTCCTTTTGAAAATCAATCCCCTCGTCGGCGGCGCAGCCACGTTGTTTCTAGGCACCGTTCTCGTCTGGCAACTGGGAAAGAAAACCGGCCTGGCCACCGACGCGACCATCGGCGTGGTATTCGCCTCCGCGCTGGCCATCGGCGCGGCCGTTACGCCGCGCGAGGATTTGATAGATGCCCTCTTCGGCGAATTGCCACAAGTGCCGTTGCGCGGGTTTGTGGCCGGCGTCGGGGCCTCGCTGGTCGTGATTCTCTGCCTGATGCTGCTGAAGAATCGCCTGGTGCTTAGCGTTTTCTCTCCGGACCTCGCCGCCACCACGGGCATCAACGTCAACCGCGCCGACCTCTATTTTCTTTTGCTCTTCAGCCTGACGGTCCTCGTTGGTCTGCGCTTCATGGGGACGCTGCTCGCCAGCGCCCTGCTCATCCTGCCCGCGGCCACCGCCCGGCAATTCACCGACAAGCTCTCTCACTTCCTGGTGGTTTCCTCGGGGGTGAGCCTGCTTTCGGTCGTAGCCGGATTCGCGCTCAACGCCTTGCTTCTCAAACTTTCGACCGTCGGCCCGGCCATCGTTATCTTCGCCGCCTTGCTGTTTATGATGAGCCTACTCCGCAAGAAGACCTGACGAGGGGCTGGAGGAGAATAGGGCGCGAAGGGTTGCTGTGCCCTATTGCTGCGCTATCGTTACTTCTAAGCGATGGCAGCCTGCCAAGCCTTCTGTGTTCGAGGGAGGCTGCCGCTGGAACGTCGGCATCGGAGCCGCATCTAATGCTCGGTCTGCTCGTCACTCGAATGGCGAGTAGATGTCCTCGTGATATCGTGGAAGCGAAGCATGGCCCGCAAGAGAACAATCGGGTTGAGCCGAGGATTCGGCCCAGGGACCGTTGCCCCACTCCAGTCTCCCCATTTTCGCAATCGTGAAACATTTCTGTGTTCTTGCTCCCGCGCTTCGGTGGCTACTGCCTCGCTTTCCTGCGCGACACTAACGGCGGAGGGTTCACGGTGACCCCGCCCGTTGAAAATCGCCTGAAAAATTCCGCGAGCCCGTATCTCCGCTCGGCGGCGCACCAGCCCGTGGACTGGCACGAATGGGGAGAGGAAGCCTTCGAGAAAGCGCGCGCCGAGGGGAAACCGGTTCTGCTCGATGTCGGCGCGGTGTGGTGCCACTGGTGCCACGTCATTGACCGCGAGAGCTACGAGGATCCCGCCACGGCCTCGGTCATCAACGAACTGTACATCCCGGTGAAAGTGGACCGCGACGAGCGCCCCGACGTGGACGCGCGCTATCAGGCCGCCATCAACGCCATCTCCGGCCAGGGCGGCTGGCCGCTCACCGCGTTTCTGACGCCCGATGGAAAACCGTTTTTCGGCGGCACCTATTTCCCTCCCGAAGACTCCATGGGCCGGCCGGGTTTCCGGCGCATTCTAAAGATGGTCGCCGAGGCCTTCCAGTCGCGGCGCACGGAAGTGGACCAGTCCGCCGAGGCCATCGCCGAAGCCGTGGCGAAGGCGGAAATTTTTCAGGGCGGCGGGGGTCAGTTCGACGCGAGCATCGTGGAGGCAGCCATTGATTCGGCGGTCAAGCTGTTCGACGCGGCGCACGGTGGCTTCGGCGACGCTCCGAAATTCCCTCACCCGGCGATTCTCGATCTGTTGCTGGAATGCGAAAAATGGCCCGGCGGCGCGGACCTGCGCGTTGTGGTGGAAAAGACGCTCGACGGAATGGCCGCGGGCGGCTTCCACGACCAGATCGGCGGCGGCTTCCATCGCTATTCGGTGGACGAGCGCTGGCGCGTCCCCCATTTCGAGAAGATGTCGTATGACAATTCCGAATTGCTAAAGAGCTATCTGCACGGCTATCAGGCGGTCGGGCATGCGAGCTACCGGCGCGTTGCGGAGGGAATCATCGCCTGGGTGGATGAGGTTTTGTCCGATCGCGCGCGCGGCGGGTTCTACGCCAGCCAGGACGCCGACCAGACTCTCGAAGACGACGGCGACTACTTCACCTGGACGCTCGCCGAATTGCGCGCCGCGCTCACGCCCGACGAAGCCCGCGCCCTCGAGCTGCACTATGACGTCGGCCCGCGCGGAGAAATGCATCACAACGCGGAGAAAAATGTTCTGTGGATTGCCGAGCCGGTCGAAGGCATCGCGCAGCAACTGAAATTGAGCGAAAGCGAAGCCGCGCTACTCGTGGCGCGCGCGCAGGGAAAAACGCTGGCAGCGCGGCGGGAACGCCGGCCCACTCCCACGGTGGACACCACGCTGTACGTAGCTTGGAACGCCATGTTCATCTCGGCATATCTCGAAGCGGCGCGCGTGCTCGGGCGCGCGGATTGCCGGGCGTTCGCACTCCAGACGCTCGACCGCGTTCTCGCCGGGGCGTGGGACCCATCCAAAGGCTTTCTGCACCGTGCCGGCGGGCCGCCGCTCGAGGGCGCGCTCGACGATCAGGTGTTCATGATTGCGGCGCTGCTCGATGCCTGGGAGATCACGCTCGACCGCCGCTACTTCGACGTGACCGAACGCGCCATGCGCCTGACTATCGAACGTTTCGGCGATGCCGAGGGCGGCGGCTTTTTCGATCGCGCCCGCGATGCCGCGCCGATGGGTGGTCTGGATGTTCGCCGCAAGCCGCTCGCAGATTCGCCGACGCCGGGCGGGAATCCTGTCGCGGCTATGGTGCTCGACCGGCTGTACCGCTTTACCGGCGACCGCCTCTATCGCAAATGGGCCGAGAAGACGCTCGAAACCTTCGCCCGCCTCGTTCCACGCCTCGGCATTCACGCGGGAACGTACGCGCTGGCGGCACTGCTGCACGCGCGTCACCCGCTCCAGATCGTGGTGACGGGCGCAAGCGGCGATGCGCGCGCCGACACTCTCGAGAAATCGGCGCAGGAAGTCTATCGCTTTGGCAAGGCCGTCCTGCGTGTCACGCCGGAACGCCTCGCTTCCGCGGCGCTTCCGCCGGCGCTGCGCGAGATCTTGCCGCACCTGGACGCGGCAGTACCGCAGGCGCTGGTCTGCGTGGAAACGACGTGCTATCCGCCGGTCACCGAGCGTGAAGCATTGCTCTCGCTGCTGTCCACCGTAGCGGCCGGAGGCGCCCGAGAGGCTGGGACGCCAGGGCGCGTTGCCAACGCCGGTGAAAATTCTTGAGACCGAGCGAAGCAATTGACGCCGGGTAAGCCTCAATGCGATAATCTGCAGTTTGATTTGGGCCTCGAAGTGTGCAGTAGCGCGGTGCATCGCACACCGGGAACCGCAAAAATAGCAATAATAAAAATCAGGAGCACAGCCGGAGTCTGTTTTCCTTGCGATGGCAATCATCCACCAGCTGGCCGAACTATTTCTCGAAGCTCTGCCCACGATCGTCATCGTTCTTCTGTTCTATTTCTTCCTCCGCTGGGCGTTTTTCCAGCCGATTCAGAAGACCCTGGCGGAACGCAGCGCGCGGATTGAGGGCGCGCGGGCGGAGGCCGCCGCCGTGGAAGCTTCCGCACAGCAGGAGCTCGACACCTACAACGAAGCCCTTCGCAAGGCCCGCGCGCAAATCTACGCGGAGCAGGAGGCCGCCCGCCAGGCCGCCCTGGACGACCGTGCCAAGCTTCTGAAAGCGGTACGCGCCCGGGCGCAGGAAGAGGTCGAGACGGCCAAGAAAAGGATGGCCGCCGATCTCGCCGCCGCGCGCGGGGAGCTAGACAAGCAGACGCCCGCCCTGGCGCGCCAAATCGCCAGCCGCATTCTCGAGAAACCTTCGCCCTCGAGCGGAGTCGCAAGGCAATGAAGCCCTTCCGCCGGTTCTTCAAGCGCCTGGCAGAATATTCTCTGCCGTTTCTGGCGCCGTTTCTGCTGCTGGCCGTGCCCGCGATAGCGCAGGAGAGCGAATCACCGGTGGAATCGCCTACGGGACAGGTATTCCGCTGGCTGAATTTCGCCATCGTGTTCGCCGGACTGGTTTGGGCCTTCCGGAAAGCGGGGCCTTTCTTCCGCAAGCACGCCGAGGAAATTTCCGCGCGCATCGCGGAAGGCGCGCGGGCGCGGGAGACAGCCGAACGGCAGCGCCGCGAAGTGGCGGCGAAGCTGGCCGGGCTGGAAAAGGAAGTGGCTGCCATGCGCGTAGAAGCCCAACGCGCCGCGCAGGGGGAGGCGGAGCGGCTTCGCGAAGTGGTCAAGGCCGAGGCGGAAACGATCGAGCGCGCCGCGCAGGCGGAGATTGCCGCCGCCGAACGCGCCGCGCGTCTCGAACTGAAGATGCTGGCCGCGCGCCTGGCTGTCGAGCGCGCCGAGGCGCTGTTGCGACAGGAACTGACTCCGGCAGCCGAAGCAGCGCTGGTGGGCAGCTTCGTCGCGGGCCTGGAAAGGAGCGCGCCGTGAACGACGCGGTGGCAACGCGCTATGCCGCGGCGCTAGCGGACGTGGCGCTGGAACAGAAGACGGCGGATCGCGTGAAGCAAGACCTAGCCGCGTTGATCGAGGCGTTTTCTTCGGCCGCCGACTTGCGCATTTTTTTGGAGAGCCCGGCGGCGGCGCGCCAGGCCAAACAAAAAGTGGTCGAAACGCTCGCGTCCAGAATGGACCTCTCGCCCGCGGTGCGGAACTTCGTGCACGTTCTGGTGGATCACCGCCGGACGGAAATGCTGGCTGAAATCCAGCGGGCCTTCCAGGCGGAATTGAACCGGCGGCTCGGAATCGCCGAAGCCGAAGTGATTTCGGCGCGAGAACTCACCACAGCGGAGAAGCAGCGGCTGACTACGGCGCTCGAGCGCCGCACGGGAATGAAGATGGAAGCGCATTTTCGCACCGACCAGGCGCTGCTCGGCGGGCTGGTGGTGCGCATCGGTTCGACCGTGTACGACGGTTCGGTGCGCGAGCAATTGGCGCGGCTGCGCATGCAGCTCGAAGCGGAATAGGAGCAGGGATGGCAAACATCAAAGCGGACGAAATCACACAGATTCTGCGCCAGCAGATCGAAAACTATCAGCAGGCGGTCGCGGTCGAGGAGGTCGGGGCGGTCATCTCCGTCGGCGACGGCATCGCCCGCATCCACGGCTTGGACCGCTGCATGGCTGGAGAGATGCTGGCGTTCCCCCACGACGTCTTTGGCATCGCCCTCAACCTCGAAGAGGATCAGGTCGGAGCAGTGCTGCTCGGCGACTACACCGAAATTCGCGAAGGCGACACGGTGAAGCGCACCAACAAGATCATGTCCGTGCCGGTGGGCGAGGCGATGATCGGGCGCGTGGTGAATCCGCTGGGCCAGCCGCAAGATGGCAAAGGGCCCGTGCTGACCGAGCATTACAACGCTATCGAACGCCTCGCACCGGGCGTGGTGGACCGCCAACCGGTGCGCGAGCCGGTGCAGACCGGCATCAAGGCCATTGACTCGATGATTCCTATCGGGCGTGGCCAGCGCGAATTGATCATCGGAGACCGTCAGACCGGAAAGACCGCGCTCATCCTGGACACGATTCTGAACCAGCGGGGCGGCGACCTGATGTGCATCTACTGCGCCATCGGGCAGAAGCGCTCGACCATCGCGCAGGTCATCAAGACGCTGACCGATTATGGCGCCATGGACTACACCATTGTCGTGGCGGCCTCGGCTACCGAGCCGGCCACCATGCAGTACATCGCGCCCTTCGCCGCCGCGGCCATGGGCGAATACTTCCGCGACACCAAGCGCCACGCCATCTGCTTTTACGATGATCTTTCCAAGCACGCGCAGTCCTACCGCGAAATTTCGCTGCTGCTGCGCCGCCCGCCGGGGCGCGAGGCTTTCCCCGGAGACGTTTTCTATTTGCATTCGCGGCTGCTCGAGCGCGCCGCCAAGCTGAACGACAAGCTGGGCGCTGGATCGCTCACAGCGTTGCCGGTGATCGAGACGCAGGCCGGCGACGTTTCCGCTTACATTCCGACCAACGTCATTTCCATCACGGACGGCCAGATTTACTTGGAAGCGGACCTCTTCAACGCCGGCATCCGCCCGGCCATCAACGCGGGCATTTCTGTGAGCCGCGTGGGAGGCAACGCGCAAATCAAAGCCATGCGCCAGGTGGCGGGCACGCTGCGTCTGGACATGGCTCAATATCGCGACCTGGCCGCCTTCGCGCAATTCGGCGCCGAACAGCTCGACAAAGCGACGCAGGCGCAACTGGCCCGCGGCCAACGCCTGGTGGAAATTCTCAAGCAGGATCAATACCAGCCTCTGCCTGTAGAAAAGCAGATTCTGATTATTTTTGCCGGCACGGGCGGCCAACTTGATGACCTCGAGGTGGCGGAGGTGCGCCGTTTCGAGCGCGAACTTTACAGCTACCTCGATACCAACTACAGCGGCCTGCTCCAGAAGGTGCGGGAAAAGAAGGCGCTTGACGAAGAGATTCGCACCGAGGCCAAGCGCGCGATCGAGGCTTTCAAAGTGACGTTCCAGGCTATGGCGACGGCCAAGGCCGCGCCGGCAAAAGGCTGAGCTTCCTCCGGCTAACGAGGAAACCAGAGACTGACTTTGCAACATGGCTACGCTACTTGATTACCGGCGCCGCATTCGCTCGGTGAAGAGCACGCAGCAAATCACCCGGGCGATGAAGTTCGTCGCGGCGGCAAAATTGCGGCGCGCCCAAGAAGGCGTGTTTGCCGCGCGGCCCTACGCCCGGGAAATCCTGCGCGTGCTGCGCTCGGCGGCGGCGCGCATGGAGTCCACAGCGCACCCGCTGCTCGAGCGCCGGCCGGAGGAGCGCATCTTGGCCGTGGTGCTGACGGGCGACCGGAGCTTGTGCGGCGCGTTCAATACCAACGTGCTGCGGCGAGCCACCGCGTTTTTCCGCGAGCATTCCGGGCAGCGGGTCGAAATCATGGCCATCGGCAAGAAGGGACGCGACACGCTGCGCAAGCGCGGATTCCGCGTCGCGGCCGAATATCTGAACGTCTCGGCCAACGTGGATTACTCCATCGCGAAAGAAATCGCTACGAAGATCGAAGAAATGTACGCGGCGGGCGAGGTGGACGCGGTCTATGCCGTGTACAACGAATTCAAGAATGTCATGGTACAGAGGCTCTGCACAGCCAAGCTGCTGCCCCTGGATCCGGCGGTGCTGGTTTCGGGGGAGGCGGAGGCAGGCCCTGCCGGCGGGGACGAGGCGCTACGCCTGGAAACGCTTCAAGTGGACTACCTCTATGAAGAACCGCTGCAGGACATCTTTAGCAGCCTGCTGCCGCGCTACCTCGAGGCCGAGGTGCTGCGCATTCTGCTGGAATCGGCGGCGGCCGAGCATGCCGCGCGGATGACGGCCATGGAGTCGGCCACCAAGAACGCTTCGGAGCTGATTGACAAGCTCACGCTGGAGATGAACAAGATTCGCCAGGCCACCATCACCAAGGAGCTGATCGAGATTGTCAGCGGGGCGGCCTCGGCCACGTCGTGATTGGTGAGTAGTGAGTGGTGATTCGTGATTAGGGGTTAGTGATTAGTGACAGGAGCGCCAATGGGAACGGCAAACGCGAAAATCGGCCGGGTCGTGGAAGTGATTGGCCCGGTAGTGGATATACAGTTCGAGGAAGGGCACCTGCCGCTGATTCACAACGCGGTGCGCATCTGGAGCGAGGGATTCGACATTCCCACGCCGCTGGACATCGTGGCGGAGGTCCAGCAGCACCTGGGCGAGGGCCGCGTTCGCTGCGTAGCTATGAAGCCGACGGAGGGTTTGGTCCGCGGGATGAATGCTCAGGACCTGGGCGAGCCGGTATCGGTCCCGGTGGGCCGCGGAACGCTGGGGCGCGTGCTGAACGTGCTGGGCGAGCCGGTGGACAATCTCGGCGACGTCCGCTACGAGAAACGCTACCCGATTCATCGCCCGGCGCCTTCGCTGGAGGACCAGTCCACCAACCTCGAGATGTTCGAGACCGGCATCAAGGTGGTAGACCTCATCGAGCCTTACCTGAAAGGCGGCAAGATTGGATTGTTCGGAGGGGCGGGCGTCGGCAAGACGGTGCTGATTCAGGAGCTGATCCACAACGTGGCCATGAAGCACGGCGGCGTTTCCGTATTCTCCGGCGTGGGCGAGCGCACGCGCGAGGGCAACGACCTGTGGCTGGAATTTCAGGAGTCGGGCGTCATCGAGGCAGGCAACCCCGAGAAATCGCGTTGCGCGCTGATTTACGGACAGATGACCGAGCCGCCCGGCGCGCGCCTGCGCGTCGGCCTGACCGGCCTCACTGTGGCCGAATACTTCCGCGATGAAGAGCACCTGGACGTGCTGCTCTTCATCGACAACATTTTCCGTTTCGTGCAGGCAGGCTCAGAAGTGTCGGCGCTGCTGGGCCGCATGCCTTCCGCGGTGGGCTACCAGCCGAACCTCAACACCGAGATCGGAGAATTGCAGGAGCGCATCACCTCGACCAAGCACGGCTCGATCACTTCCGTGCAGGCGATTTATGTGCCTGCCGACGATTACACGGATCCGGCCCCGGCGGCCACGTTTACGCACCTCGATGCCACCACCAACCTCAGCCGGCAGATTGTCGAGCGCGGCATTTATCCGGCCGTGGACCCGCTGGCCAGCTTCTCGCGCATTCTGGACCCGCGCATCGTGGGACAGGAACACTACACGGTGGCGCGCTCCGTGAAGAGCGTGCTGCAGCGCTACAAGGAACTGCAGGACATCATCGCCATCCTGGGCATCGAAGAGCTTTCCGACGAGGACAAGCAAACCGTGGCGCGCGCCCGCAAGGTGGAGAAATTCCTCTCGCAGCCCTTCTTCGTCGCCGAGCAGTTCAGCGGCGTGCCGGGAACCTACGTCAAGATCGACGACACCATCCGCGGATTCAAGGAAATCGTGGAAGGACGGCACGACGAACTGCCGGAGCAGGCGTTCTACATGGTGGGTACGATCGAAGAGGCACAAGAAAAGGCTAAGAAGCTCGCCGCCGTAGCGTAACCGCGGGGCGCGCCGGAGCAGGATCGCAAGCATGGTTCCCGAAACGATTGAACTTCAGGTGGTGACGCCCGAGCGGCACGTCCTCGCGGAGTCAGCGCAGAGCGTCGAGATACCCGGCAAAGAAGGCTATCTGGGAGTCCTGCCGGGCCACGCTCCCCTCATCACCGAACTGGGCATCGGCATACTCACCTACCGCAAGGGCCCCGAGACGCGCTACGTGACGGTCATCAACGGCTACGCCGAGGTTCTGCCCGGCCGCGTGATCGTGCTGGCGGAAATCTCGGAGCGCGCCGAGGAGATTGACGTGGTGCGGACACGCGCAGCCCGCGAAAGGGCCGAGGCCGCTCTGGCCAAGGCCGCGGCGGGCGACACCGATTGGCAGCGCGCCTCCTTTGCCCTGCAGCGGGCGCTGGTCCGTTTGCAGGCCGCCGGCCGGGGCGGAGCCGCGGCAGGAACGCAAGAATCTGGTCCGCTCGCTTCCTAGAGCGACTTCCTGTGACTTCTTCGCGCCGCCGGCGAATGCCGTTGCTCGTGGTGCCCAAGCCCGTGGCACAATGACACATGCTGCGTGAGGGGATGAATCGCATCACCTCGCGGCGCATCAAATGTTCAGAGCTTCCTGGTTGGTGAGAGAGTCTGGAATGTCTGAGATCACTATGTACAGCACGGCGTGGTGTGGCGATTGCCGGCGAGTGAAGCAGTTCCTCGCCGAGCGCGGCATCGCCTACCGCGAGGTGAACATTGACGAAACGCCGGAGGCCGAAGCGATTGTCCTGCGAGTGAACAATGGCCGCCGGAAAGTCCCCACCATTGAAACCGGGGGGCGCTATTTCGCGTGTAGCCCGTTTGACCCCTACCGTCTGGCCGAAGAGCTGAACATCCCGCTGAATAGGTAAGCCTGCCGGATCGGCCCCGGAAGTCTCGCGTTCTCGGCTACCGCCTATTGCTGGTATCTCTTCTTGTAGAAATCAATCTGCTGCTGAATCTGCTCTTTGGTCAGGCCCTTCGTCCACTTGTGATAATCGGAGTTCATTACGTCGGCGGTCACACCGGGCATCAGGCGCTCCGCCTCGGGAATGAAATCCATGTAAAACAGCCGGGCCACCTCGAAGAATCCATGCCACTGGGTGTAGTCCGGGCCCATCATGGAGGTGCCCATGCGGGCGCGACGGCCGGCGTGGTGCCAGAGCTCGTAGTAGGTCCATTCGATGGGCTCGTCGAAGGGGGTGGGCGTGAGCTTGTTGGCGGCGTATAGCTTGTCCATGATGGCCTTGGCGGGCTTGGCGAATTTTTCGTTGTAGAGGGTGATCGTGCCTTCAAACTGCTGGTAGAAATTCTCGATCCAGCCGCTGGCGTGGCAGTTGGAGCAAACATCCTGCATGGCCGCGCGGCGCTGCTGCCAATTTTCGAGGCGAATGCTGATGGCCGGGCGCAGCGTGTAGCTGATGCGGTCGCCCACATCGTGCGTGACCTTCTGGTTCGACGTGGCGCTCATGTGGCAGGTGGCGCAGGTGGGCGCCGCCGAGTAGTCCTTGCCGACGATCCATGATTTCGATTCCAGGTTCATCTTGGCGATGTTGGCGCGGTATTGAATGCCGTGCTTGGACTCCTCATAAATCTCGATCTGCGGATGGTCGGGGCCCATGTGGCACTTGCCACAGTTTTCGGGCTGGCGGGCCTGCGCGGAACTGAAGCTGTGGCGGCCGTGACAGGCGGCGCAGGTCCCTTTGCTGCCGTCGGGATTGACACGGCCGATGCCGCTATTGGGCCAGGTGTCCGCGTCGAATTTTCCCTCGCCGGTGTACTTCACTTCGCTGCCGTGGCACTGGCGGCATCCGCTGACGGCCGCCGGGCCACCTTCTACGATCTCGCCAAGCATGTTGTCGAGCGAGCCGATGAACTGCGTGGCGGCGGCGTGGTGGCTCTTCTCAAACTGCGCCACCTCCGCAGCATGGCAGCGCGCGCAATAGTTCGGCGTGACGATCACGGCAATCTGCTTGCCGTAGTGGTCAAACGTGGCGGGATCGCCGCTGTTGGCCCGGTGGCAGGAATAGCAGTCTGTACTCGCCTTGGCATGCGCACTCGTGCGCCATTGCGCCACGATGCCGGGCGTGGTGGTTGCGTGACATCCAAGGCACGCCTGTCCTTCAGGAGACACTTTCGGGGCTCGCGCGCGGGCAGCGGCGTGCGGTTGGGCCTGGGCCTGCGATTGAGCACGAACCGGAACGGAAACGCACAGCGGAAGCAACAGGAGAGCGCAAGAACGAAGACGCATCGGTGACCTCCCCAAGGACCGAATCGTTGGACCACCCGGCGGCGTCGGACGCAGCTGCCCGGACGGCTGGTTTCTGGAAGGGAGCTGACGATAGCATCCCAACTATGAATTATCGCGACCACGATAACGCCGGTTCGCCCTGGTTTCAATGTCGCGTATCGTTCCCGGTGGGTGCGCTGGCCGGCTCGCTGGGGTGCGGCGCCGCGCCCACGGCACCGCCGTATCAGGCAAGGCCCGTGCCCCGGGTCATCACGCCGGCTACGCGCAGGTCGGGCGTCAGCACGACGAGGTCGGCGTCCGCGCCGGGCGCCAGGATGCCCTTCTTACCCGCGAGCCCTAACCGGCGCGCCGGCAGGATAGTAGCCATGCGCACGGCGTCCACCAGCGGCACGCCCAGCGCGACCAGGTTGCGCACAGCGTGGTCCAGGGTCAGCGTGCTACCCGCCAGTTTGCCTTCAGCATTGCGGCACACGCCGTCCTTGACGTTCACCTCGAACGTGCCCAGGCGATAGTCGCCATCCGGCATCCCAGTTGCGGCGATACCGTCGCTTACCAGCACGACTGTGTCACACCCCTTGCATCCGATAAGAACCTGGATAGCGGGCCCGGCCACATGCACCAAGTCGGCGATAATTTCGGCAGTGACTTCGGGATCAGTGAGAATGGCGCCTACGACGGCGGGGTCGCGGTGGGAGAAGGGGCGCATGGCGTTGTAAACATGCGTAGCGTGCCTCGCGCCTGCGTGAACGGCGGCGCGCGCCTGGTCATAATCCGCGTCCGTGTGCCCGAGCGAGACGACCAGCTTGGCGGCGACGGCGGCCGCGATCAGCTCCATCGCGCCGGGCAACTCGGGGGCCAGAGTCAGGATCCGCGCTAGCCCGTCGGCAGCTTTCAGCAATTGCTCCAAAAGCTCCACCGCAGGCTTGGCGATGGCCTGGAGAGGATGCACGCCCCGGCGCACCTTGCTGATGAAGGGGCCTTCCAGATGGATGCCCAGAATTTCGGCGGGAAGTTGATTGTCGCCTCCCTGCGCCTCCGGGTTCTCGTGGGCCCGAATGTAGCGGGCGATGCCCTCGAGACTGCGGCAGGTTTCCTCGATGGGTGCGGTGACGGTGGCGGCCAAGAAGGACGTGGTGCCGTAGCGGGCCACGGTCGCGGCGATGCGGTCGAGCGCGCTCGGAGTAGCTTCCATCGCATCGTGTCCGCCCGCGCCGTGGACATGCAGATCCACAAAGCCGGGGACGACGGTCATGCCCGTGGCAACATAGTCCACCGCACCCGTGGGGATGCGCAACTCATCGCGGTGCCCTAAAACCGCGATGCGGCTACCCTCCACGACAATAACGCCGTCGCTGATCTCCTCTTCCGGCGTAAGGATGCGGCTGGCATGTACGGCGATCGCGGGCATAGGGGCGGCACATGGTTACCACGTGCCCGGTGAGCATGGTACTCAAATTCGGCAAAGAAATCTCAGCGAAGCTTGCGTTGCGTAGCGTCTCCGTTACAATCGTTCGTGGCTCATTTTGCCGAAGGAGAGAGGATGGCACACGAAAAGCGTTATGTGGCCCAGAAGCGGCAGCGCCGCCGCCGGAAAGCGGCCAAGGCCAAGGTGAAGCTCTATGAACAGGGAAAAATTCCGCACGCGAAACTTCCCGCCCTGGCAAAGAGGTTTTTGAGCCGCAAGATGCGAGCTTTGCGCAAGGCCGAATAGCCTGACGAGAAAAAGAAAAGGCGCCCGGGATGGTGGTCTCCGGGCGCCTTCGCTTTGGCCTGCTGGCGGCTCCAGTGCGAGCGGCCGCTGGCTGTTTAGTCTCCAGAGGTCTGCGCGTGCTGGGGGGTGGTTTTCGGCACGCTCAGATAGCCGGAGATTTTGTCCTTGCTGACCTGGTTGACCGTGAACTCCATCGGGGCGCGCGTGCCGCGGGTGAAGAAGTAGATGGGCTCGTTCGCTGAACGGTTCTTCTTCTCATACCGGGCGTCATCGGCGTAGATGGCAACGGTGAAGAGGTTCTTGCCGGGGTTGGTGCCGCGCAGTTCGACCAGAACATCGCCCACCTTTTCGCGTTGGCCCTTCTTGTTGATGGTGAACTCGTAATAGTCGCGCTCGCCCAGCCGGCGGAGCTCTTCGATCTGGTCATGGTTTCGGGCGATGAGGGTGCCGAATTCGCCGCGAGTCATGTTCAGGTTGTTCTTGGTGGCGTCGAGATCCGAGCGCATGCCCGTGACGTCTGTGCCGAGCTTGTTGAGGTCGTCCACGCTAGCCTTGGTAGCGAGCTGGCCGTTCATGTTGGTCTGCAAGTCCGCCAATTGCTTGGCGTCGTCGTCCTTAATCTTCTTCGTCTGGGTGCGGGCCTGGCCGACTTCGGTCTGGGTCAGCTTCATCTTGTCGGTGACCACGCTGAGCTCGCCCTCGAGCCGCGCGTTGGTGTCTTCCGCGCGAGCCAGCCGCTGGTTCAAGATGTCCTGGCCCTGCCGGAACTGTTGTGACTGTGATACGAACTTCTGTTCGACCGCCGTCGCCCGGCTGGATGCCGCCCAGCCAGCGCCTAGCGCCGCAATGGAAATTACACTCAACGCCGCCACCACAATGGGAACCCATCGCGGGGTGGCCGATTCGGTTGTCAAATTCTGATTTTCCTCGAACATTGTTGTTGCCTCCGTGGGAAACCCCTTTCGGCAAGGTAAAAAGCACGCCATGAGCCAAACCCCCGCGGACGCACGTAGCTAATTAAGGCTCGCATAATGAGTGGGTTGCATCGATTTTGGACGCCCGCGACAGGACGGCACCGGTTCGCGACCGTGTAATTTTTACTGGCTCGCTATGCTTTCTGCTCGGACGGCCGGAGTGAGTAGGTGACCATCCGAAACGAGCGGCGAGAAGGAAAAATCAGCGGGTGATGTTCATCTGGCGGAGCGCGGCGATGCGGTCGGCGAGCGCTGGATGCGTGCTGAAGAGCGATGAAAACGCCTGGCGGGCGCTGAGCGGCGCCACGATGCAGAGCGACGCGGTGGACGGAGAAATGTCCATGGGGATTCTTTGGTTGTAGGCGCCGAGCTTTTCAAGCGCGCGGATGAGACCGTACGGATGACCCACCATCTTTGCGCCGGAAGCGTCGGCTTGGTATTCGCGCTGCCGCGAAATGCCCAGTTGCAGAAGCATCGCAGCCAGGGGCGCGAGAATCAGCATGAGCAGCGCCGCCAGGCCACCACCACCCTCCCGATCGTTGTCGCGCCCGCCCCAGCCTCCGAAGATCATGGCCCAGCGGCCCATGGAGGCAACCCAGGTGATGGCACCCGCGATGGTCGCCGCGATAGACGAAGTGAGGATATCGTAGTTGCGCACATGGGAGAGCTCGTGGGCGATGACGCCTTCGAGCTCTTCATCGTCCATTAACTGCATCAATCCCTGGGTGACAGCCACCGAGGCGTGACTCGGATTGCGTCCGGTGGCGAAAGCATTGGGCGCGGCCTGAGGAATAAGGTAGAGCTTGGGCATGGGGAGGTTGGCCTTCCCGGCCAGCCGCTCCATCACGGCGTAAAGGCGCGGCGATTGCTCTCGGCTGATGGGCACGGCGCCAGCGGACATGAGCGCGATTTTGTCCGAGAAGAAATAAGCCGTGCCGTTCATGATGATGGCAAAGGCGAGCGCGATGGTCATGCCGTTTTGCCCGCCAAATGCCTGCCCGAGAAAGAGCAGCAGCAGCGTCAGCGCGGTGAGCAGGAATGCCGTTTTGAAGGTTTTCATGGCGCCTTTCCGAGATCCTCTCAGTTCACTGCCATTTTAGCCGTTTCGCGCTCGAATTTCATTTCCCCGGTCTTGGCATCGGCATCGGCCACGACTTCGTCGCCGGGACGAACCTCTCCAGCGAGAATCTTCAGGGCCAGCGGGTCCTGAATCAGCCGCTGGATAGCACGTTTCATGGGCCGCGCGCCATAGGCGGGGTCGAAGCCTTCTCGGAACAGCAACGACTTGGCCGCCGGCGTGAGTTCGAGCGTCACCTGGCGCTCGGCAAGCAGCGCGCGCACGCGGCCCAGTTGCAGCTCCACAATCCGCTCGATCTGCTCCTCGCCCAGCGGGCGGAACATCACGATATCATCCACGCGGTTCAAGAACTCGGGGCGGAACATGGCGCGCAGCGCCGCCATAGCCTCCTCGCGGGCTTTCTTCGGATCGCGGGCGGCCAGCTCGAAGATGGCGGCCGAGCCGACGTTCGAAGTCATGATGACCACGGCATTCCGGAAGTCTACCGTGCGGCCCTTGCCGTCGGTGAGCCGTCCGTCCTCGAGAATCTGCAACAGGATGTTGAAAACGTCGGGATGGGCCTTCTCGATTTCATCGAGCAGCACAACCGAATAGGGGCGCCGGCGCACCTGTTCGGTGAGCTGGCCGCCCTCTTCGTAGCCCACGTAGCCCGGAGGCGCGCCGATCATGCGCGCCACGGAGTGCTTTTCCATGTACTCGGACATGTCCAGGCGGACGATGGCGCGTTCGTCGTCGAACAGGAACTCCGCGAGCGCCCGCGCCAGCTCCGTCTTGCCGACGCCGGTTGGGCCGAGGAACAGGAACGAGCCGACCGGGCGGTGAGGATCACTCAGGCCCGAACGGCTGCGGCGAATGGCGTTCGAAACGGTGGCGAGCGCTGCGTCTTGCCCGACGACGCGCTGGCCGAGCCGCTCCTCCATGCGCACGAGCTTTTCGATTTCTCCCTCGAGCAGACGGCCCACGGGAATGCCGGTCCACTTGCTGACGATCTTGGCGATTTCCTCTTCGCCCACTTCTTCCTTCAGCATGGGTTGGTCTTTTTGCAATTCCGACAGGCGCTCCTGGGCGCTCTTCAATTCTTTTTCGGCGGCGGCAAGCTTCCCGTAGCGGATTTCCGCCACGCGCGAGAGGTCACCGGCGCGCTCGTAACGCAGCTCTTCAGCCTTCAGTTGTTCAATGGCTTCCTTTTGCTTGCGAATGCGGCCGATGGCTTCTTTCTCGGTTTGCCAGTGAGCCTTCAAGGCGTCGGACTGTTCGCGCAGCGCGCTGAGGTCCTTCTCAATCTGGCCGAGCCGCTCGCGCGAGTGCTCGTCCGTTTCCTTGCGCAGAGCCTGCCGCTCGATTTCGAGCTGCAGGATGCGCCGCTCGATCTGGTCAATTTCGGTGGGCAGGGAGTCAATTTCCATGCGCAGCCCGGCGGCGGCTTCGTCCACGAGGTCAATGGCCTTGTCCGGGAGAAAGCGGTCGGCAATATAGCGCTCGGAGAGCATGGCCGCAGCGACGATGGCGGCGTCCTTGATGCGCACACCGTGGTGCACTTCATAGCGCTCCTTCAGGCCGCGCAGGATGGCGATGGTGTCCTCGACGGAGGGCTCGCCAATCATGACGGGCTGGAAGCGGCGCTCGAGCGCCGGATCTTTCTCGATGTATTTGCGGTACTCGTTGAGGGTGGTGGCGCCGATCGCGCGGAGCTCGCCGCGGGCGAGCGCGGGTTTCAGCATGTTCGAGGCGTCCATCGCGCCCTCGGCCGCGCCGGCTCCCACGACCGTGTGCAGCTCGTCAATGAACAGGATGACCTGGCCCTCGGACTCGCTCACTTCCTTTAGCACAGCCTTGAGGCGGTCTTCGAATTCGCCGCGATATTTCGCGCCCGCCACCAGGGCGGCGAGGTCCAGCGCCACAATGCGCTTGGGCTTGAGCACCTCGGGAACGTCGCCGGCAATGATGCGCTGGGCGAGCCCTTCGACGATGGCAGTTTTGCCCACGCCCGGCTCGCCGATCAGCACCGGATTATTCTTGGTGCGCCGGGCAAGAATCTGCATGACACGGCGGATTTCGTCATCGCGCCCGATGACGGGATCGAGCTTGCCCCGGCGGGCGAGCTCAGTGAGATCGCGTGCGTATTGCTCGATAGCGCGGAAGGTGGCTTCCGGATTTTGCGAGGTTACGCGATGGCTGCCGCGGATGGCGGCCATAGCCTGCAGGATGCCGTCGTGGCTGACGCCCTGCCGCGCCAGAAGCTGGCCGGCGGGGTCGCGGTCGGCGGCAATGCCGAGCAGAATGTGTTCGGTCGAGACGTAATCATCCTTCAGGCGCTCGGCTTCGCCAAAGGCGCGCTCTAACGCGTCCTGCGAGGCCTTGCTGAGGAATTGCTCGGTAACGCCGGATACTTGGGGGAGACGGCCGATTTGTTTTTCGATCTCACCGGCCAGTGAGGCGGGCGAAACTCCCAGTTTTTCGAGCAGTGGCGGCACCACGCCTTCGCTCTGGGCCACCAAGGCCCACAGGACGTGCAGCGGCTCAATCTGCTGCTGGCCCGAGCGAGCTCCCATTTCCTGCGCGGCTTGAAGCGCTTCCTGGGCTTTCACTGTGAGTTTGTCGAAACGCAACATACAAGAATCCTCTTACTTCTCCGAGACAATCGGCGCGATTAGACGACGAGGGCCGGGCCCCCGCTCCCTGCTCATGACCCGGCCCTCCGGAACTGCATACCAGCTATTACGCGGTGGCTACGTTCACCTTCACCTGCTTGGGCTTGGCCTCCGCCTTCTTCGGCACGGCCACGGTCAGCACGCCGTTCTTGTACTCGGCCTTGATAGCCTCGGCATTCACCGTGGCTGGCAGGCTGAAGCTACGGCTGAATGAGCCAAAGCTGCGCTCGATCCGCAGGTAATTCTCTTCCTTCACCTTCTGCTCAAACTTTCGCTCCCCGCGGATGGTGAGCATATTGTTCTCGATGCGAACATCAATGTCCTTCTCGCTGACCTCAGGAAGATCGGCCTTGATGACCAGTTCGTTCTCGGTCTCGTAGATGTCCACCGAGGGCGCCCAGGTGGTTAGGGCTTCCTCTTCCGGTCGAAAGCGCAGGGCAGTATCAAAGATCCGATTCATCTGATCCTGCCACGTAGTCAGATGACGGAATGGGTCCCATCGGGTGATGCTCATTTTCGTAATCCTCCTCAAAGTGCATTCGTTATCTTAGCGCACAAAAATAATAAAACATGAGCGTAGTGCTGTCAAGTATTTTCTTGCACACGCGCAGGAGCCTTCGAGTTCTATTTGTAGCTATTCTAAGACTCTAATTATCAAGCACTTGAGATAATGGGTCTCCGGCATGGTGAGCAGGATTGGATGGTCCTGAGCCTGGGTTCTGCGTTCAACTACGGACACACTCTTCCTGGCATCTGTCGCCGCTTCGGCCAGGATCTGCAGAAACAGGGCTTCGCTGATGTGGTAGGAACAGGAGCAGGTGACGAGAAAGCCTCCGGGTTCCAGCAGCTTCAAGGCGCGCAGATTGATTTCTTTGTAGCCGCGGTGGGCTGCCGGGACGCTTTCGCGGTTCTTGGCGAAGGCGGGGGGGTCGAGGATAACCATTTGAAAGCGGCGGCCTGCTTCATCGTATTCCTTGAGCACGTCGAACGTGTTGCCTTCGCGGAAGCGCACATTAGCGATGGAGTTCAATTGCTGATTGCGGCGAGCGGCCTCGGCCGCCGCCGGGGCCATCTCGATACCCTCCACCTGGCTGCAGCGGCCGGCGATCGTGAGCGCAAAACCGCCCTGATAGCTGAAACAGTCCAGGACTTCGCCCGAAGCGTAGCGCCGCGCGGCCCAGTGATTGTCTCTCTGGTCGAGAAAGGCGCCGGTCTTCTGGCCTTTGTGCAGGTCATAGGCAAACGTCACGCCGTTCTCCTTAACCTGGACTTCCGCAGGGACCTCCCCGTGGAGAACGCTCACGCGCTGGTCCAGACCTTCGAGCAGACGCACGCGGGGATCGTTGCGTTCGAGCACACCGCGGGGATGAAAGAGTTCCACCAGGATGTCGAGAAGGACCTCTTTCCGGCGCTCGGTGGCCTGGCTGAGGGTCTGCATGACCAGGTATTCGCCGTAGCGGTCCACGATGAGCGACGGCAGCAGGTCGGCTTCGCTATAGATGAGCCGATAGGCGTCGGAGTTTTCCACCACGATCTTGCGGTAGTCGGTGGCCCTGCGGATCCGCTCGGCGAAAAAGCTGCGGTCCACGGCAACGTCCGCGCGGGTGAGCAAGCGAAGGGCAATCTGCGATTTGTCGCTATAGAACGCGCGGCCGTGGAAGCGCCCGCGCTCGTCGGTGAGCCGGACGACGGAACCGGCTTCCGCCTCGGTTCCGCGAACGTCGCTGCGATAGATCCATAAGTGGCCGGCACGCAGGCGGTCCACTCCGCGCGGACTGATCACCACAGAGTTTTCAGTAGCCACTGTCGCTGCCGGCACTTTGCCTCACTACCGCATCGCGGCGATGTTCTCTTAGCACAGTCACGGGACTTGCGCCAGTGCTGCTGGCGGTCTGCAGGCGGGTCGTCTTGTTCGGACTTGGCGGCGGGCCTATAATGCGGCGGCTTGGAATGTACCTCAGGTGCTGCGATGAAGCGCAAGCGTGCCCGCTCCCAGCCACGAACCGCTGAATTTGCTCGCGTGGACCGCGCTGCGAAGTACATTGCGGCGAGAACTAGGCTGAGTCCGCGCGTAGCCGTGGTACTCGGCTCGGGCCTCGGAGGTTTTGCCGAGCGCCTGGCCAAAGCCAAACGGGTCCAATACGCCGTCATCCCCGGCTTTCCGTGCCCGGACGTCGCAGGCCACGCCGGCTGCCTTGTTTTGGGGACCCTCGATGGCGTTCCTGTGGGCGTGATGCAGGGGCGCGCCCATCTCTACGAGGGCTACTCCGCGCGGGAAGTCGCGTTTCCGATACGCGTATTGTGGCGGCTGGGCGTGCGCTCGGTCATCCTGACGAATGCTGCCGGAGGAGTTCATCCCCGGCTGCAGGCTGGAGCGCTGGTCCTGATCCGCGACCACATCAACCTGCAGGGCGAAAACCCACTCACAGGCGCGAACGACGAACGCTTCGGCCCGCGCTTTCCCGACATGACCGGCGCCTACGACAAGACGTATCGCGCGATAGCTCTCACGGAAGCGCAGCGCCTGGGAATCGAACTGCAGGAGGGCGTTTACGCCGGCCTTCGCGGTCCAAGCTATGAGACCCCAGCCGAGATTCGATTTCTCGCCACGATCGGCGCGGACCTCGTGGGGATGTCCACAGTGGCGGAGACGATTGCCGCGCGGCATCTGGGCCTGCGCGTGCTGGCAATTTCCTGCGTAGCCAACTCGGCCGTGGATGTCCAGGAGCAGGGCATCAATCATGCGCAAGTGGTCGCGGCAAGCCAGCGGGCTGAAGAGCGTTTGACCGCGCTGCTGCGCGCCGTGATTCCCCGCATCACCGCTGAAAAGCAGTAAAGCTCGCCAGAAGAAGAACGGCGCGCCCGGGAGCGGGCGGCCGTCATTCGCCGGAGCTGCCGGCTTTGCGCTTGCGGTGCAGCTTCGCAGCTGTGGAGCGCAATGTGTCCGGGACGTTTTTATTCAACGTGAGTTTCAGCAAATCCGGCGCAGTGAGCCGCGGAAAGAGGTGGAGGGAAACGTCGAGCGGCGTTTTCGGGTTGTTGACCAGATTTTTCACGATGGTGTAATTCTTCATGAAAATGCGCGTCGCGGAAATCACGCGCAGGATTTCCCCCGTCAAATTGGTCATGGCGGAAAAGGCTTCGACTTCCGAGTCAGTGAGCTTCGGGGATTGCAGAACGGCGCGTTGAATGAGCTTATTCGGATCGCGGATGAGCAGCATGCGCTCCGCGCGGCCGCCGGTGAAAGCCAGCGTGAGGCGCTGGACGACGTTCATGTGGGCCACGCGCTGCATGAGGGTCTGCCGCTTGACGGGGTCCGGCTCGATTTCCGCGGCGGCCTCCTCAATTTCGATCATGGCCAACGCACCTTTCTCCAGTTCACCGAGCAACTCCCGCTGGGCGGCGTTCGCCCCGGGACACTTGACCACGGCGGTAACCAGGAGGGGATCGGCCGTGAATCGTTCGAGATTGTCGAGCAACGCCTGGACGCCCTCCTGCGTCAGGCCGGGCGCCGAACGCGCGACGCACGCCGTGGGGCAGGCGGAGTTCTTCGCCAGCGCGTCAGGAATGCCGGGTTTGTCGCTCAGGTAGTCCGCACAATAGGAAAAAACATGCGGATCGGCGTCGCTGCGCGCAGCTGCGGCGAGGAAAGCGTCGGTGGGCAACGTCAGGGCGGCGTTCTGGGCTCGTTCGGAAATAGCAGGGTCCGCGTCGGAAGCCATCACGGCAAGCAATTCGGCGTGGTCCGCCGGACTGAGCGGCACGGCGCCCGAGCAGACGGCTAATTTGCGTTCGCGATGGGCGTGGCCGGAGCGGACTTCTGCACGAATATCAGTACCATCGGCGCTAATGGGTTTCCTCCTGCGCGGGCTTCAAGTCGCTCCGCGTCAGCGTGACGCTCCCCGGCCGTCCGGGAGGGCCAATCGGCGGGACCGTCTGCCCGTTGAGTTCCAGCAACAAGGCGCTGGCGTCGCTGGTAGTGACTTCGAAGGCTTGCTCGGCGCGGAATCGCTGTACGTCGTTTGCCTGAACGGCGCCGTCAAATACGATCTTGCCGTCGGCGAGGATTTTCACTTGGGCGGGCTTGCCGGCCTCGGCCTTCAGCATGAGCGCGCCCGGGACGTCGGGCGCCGGTGGTGCGGCCGCCGCACCCGCGGGGCCTCCGGAGGTGGCTGGCGAATTGTTCCCTGCCTCGGATCCAGTGGATGAGGCCGTCACACCTCCGGCGTTTGCACCCGCCACCCGCAGCGCCGATCCGCTGAACCTATTGTGGTACCAGCCGGCGATCCGGGCCCCCAGGATCAGATAGCAGAGCAGCCCTGCGGCCAGCACTAGGGCGACAACGAAAAGCGCCAGAGGCCGCCAGTTTCGGGGGATTTCAGCCGGAGGGGGCGCCTCCGAATCCTTCGCGGCTTCCGCTTTGGTCTCGAGGGCGTACTCGGCCACCAACTTGTCTTCATCGAGTCCCAGGAATCGCGCAATCGAGCGGATGAATCCGCGGTTAAAAACTCCGCCGGGCAACTGTTCCCATTGCTCGTTTTCGATCGCTTCGAGAAAACGCGTGCTGATGCGGGTGGCGGCGGAGATTTCTTCCAGGGAGACGCCGCGCATCTCTCGCTCGCGTCTCAGGTGTTCACCGAAGGGCGTGACAGGCATTCGTAGGGACCAACAAAAATATAGGCGTCGGCAAAAAGGCTGTCAATGCCGCGCGGCGCGGGCCGGAATGGAGGAGCCATTGGTCTTTCGGCAATCCGCCTCGCAGGAAAGTTGCAAGCCGCGAAAATCGTTCACTATAATTTCGGCATTGCCCCCTGATACCCAAGACGCACGCGCACTCGGTTCAGCCGAACCGGCGCGTAAGGCCTCGGACGCCAAGCCCTTCCAAGGCGTGGAACGCCGGCGCAATTCCGACCGGACGGCTTCCGGCGCGGCAGTGCCTGCCGGCGCGGCCGAAAGCAGCGAACTGATTGTTTTCCACGAACTGGGTAAGGCCTTGACCTCTTCGTTACAGCTCGATCAGGTCCTGCGCACCATCATGGAAAAAATCAACGAGGTGCTGCGTCCGGATACTTGGTCCCTGCTGCTGATGGACGCGCAGAAACAGGAACTCTACTTCCAGATTGCCACCGGCGAGGGCGCCGAGGCGCTCAAGGACGTGCGGATCAAGGTCGGGCAGGGATTGGCGGGTTGGGTGGCGGAGACGGGACAGGCGGTGGTGGTGCCGGACACCAGCAAGGATTCCCGATTCTCAGGCAAGCTGGACGAGCGGACCAACGTGGCGACACGCTCCGTAGTGGCCGTGCCGGTGCGTTTCCGGGATCAGTGCCTGGGCGTCATCGAGCTTATCAATTGCATCGGTCCGGACGGCTTCAGCGACCGCGACCTCGCCTTGCTCGAAGTCCTGGCCGATTACGCTGCTATCGCCATCGAGAACGCTCGCCATGTCCAGCGCATTCACGAGCTCACCATCACGGACGATTGCACCAGCCTCTACAACGCCCGTCACCTGAACTTCATGCTGGATACGGAGATTTATCGCTCCCACCGGTATGCCTTCGAGTTTTCCCTGATCTTCCTGGACCTCGATCATTTCAAGAACATCAACGACACCTATGGCCACCTGGTGGGATCGAAGCTGCTGGCGGAGATTGGCGAGGCCATCAAGATCAATTGCCGCTTGATTGACCTGGCCTTCCGTTACGGCGGCGACGAATTTGTCGTCCTGCTGCCCCAAACGTCGAAGGAGAACGCGCTCGGCGTGGCCCGCCGCCTTCACAAGCTGATCCGAGAAACGGTCTGGCTGAAAGATGCCGGGCTGAACGTGCACATATCGGCCAGTATCGGCGTGGCTGCCTATCCCAGCGACTCGCGCTCCAAATCCGAACTCCTGCACCTTGCTGATGAAGCGATGTACCTGGTGAAGAACACGACGCGCGACCGCGTGGCGGCGGCCGGTGTGGGCGTCATTCCCATCGCCTGACGCACGCGTGGCAGCCCGCTCGATTCCGTCAATTGCTTGACGGCTACTTTTGCCAGCCTGATCTCATGCCGTAGGGAACCGGCCAGGACAACCCTTCGATTTCCCGGATTTTGCCGCCTTCAATCTTGAACAAAAGAGGCTGCAAGAAAGTGATCGGCCGAAGAAACTCGGGCGGCACAGTCACTGTGCCGGTTCCGGGCACGGAAACCGACTTTACGTCCCCTTCGTTATCGAAGAGGGCGAGGTCGAGCACGAGGCCCTGTTCTTCATCCAGGACCCAGTGGCGCCGCTCGCCGAGCTTTGCCAGCGCGCTGAAAAATCCGCGATCCACTTCCTGCGCGCATCCCTGACTGAAGAGGCGGAAGGCGAGTTGCGCCGGATCCACCGCCAGGCCGGCAGGATCATTCGTGGCCGCAAAGCCGTTTTCTCTTCGGGAGCAATTTTCCGCGAAGGGCACGGTGGCCCCGCTTTTTTGCGCCACGCCTTGATAGTAGAGGTCGGTAACGGAGGTCAGTTGGGCGCGCGGAGACCGTGCGGCGGCGCGCACCGGCTCCAACAGGGCGGTATCCGGCGCGACGAAGCGGCTGGGTTGCAGCTCGTCAATCATCCGCGGCGTCATGACGCCCGCGGTGTTAGCGCCCAAGCCACCTTTGGGCCGCAGTTGCTCGCGAACCATGATGGTTTCGACTTCCACGATCCGGTGGTCTTCAACTTTGAGCCGCAGGGCCATCACGCCGAGAAGCGTGCCTTTGTATTCGCTGACGTCGCCGTAATACGCGGCCTGGCCGGTGGCCGGATCCGCGAGATAGACGCGGTACTTCCCGCGCCCCGTGAACGTTTTCCACAGACCCTCGCCGGGTTTGACGATCTGGCCGTTTTCGGTGTACTTCACCTGCGGCGCGAGCGCGACGCTGCAGGGACACCGGGAGACCAACGCGTCGAAGTACTTATCCACAAAGCCCTTCAAACAGGCGCGATCGCACGGCCCGGGGACGGCTGCGCTTTCTGGCCCAGGCACCGTCACGATGGATTTCCCTTCGTCGGGCGCGGCGGTGGCGTGGGGCGCGACGCCACAGCAAGCGGCGAGCAGTACGCCAAGGAGAATGCTGCGCAGAAACTTCGTCGTCATGATGGTCTCCCTTTCCCTATTTATCGAAGGCCGGCCCCATGTTGAATGGCACTTCATACATCGTCATTTCGATTAAGCGGATGCTTCCGTTTTCGATGCGGTAGGCCTCGTTCGACTGGTTCGTGCGCGGCGTCATGAAATAGGGAGGAACCTTCCATACGCGGCCGTCCGTCAGATGCATTTCCGCTACGGTCCCATCGAAATCGAGGTAGGCGGAAGCGAGCACCGCGCCGCGCTCCACGTCCACGACAAGGAAGCGGCGGTTGCGGCAACCGGTGGTGAACCCCAAGAAGCCCAGTTCGTATTGGGCCTTGCAGCTCAGCGTGGTGAAGTCGCTGATGTCCATGTCCGAGTGGCCGTAATTCTGGGGGCGCGGCTGATTGGTGGTCGTGACCGCATCTTCGATGCGGTTGCAATCGTCGGTGAACGCGTAAATGCCCCTGCCGTCGTTTTTCTGAAGGGCCTCGTAATACATATAGGCGGTTTGCTCCAGGGCCTCGCGCGATTGCCGCCGTTCAGGGGGAATGGGAGTGAGCCATCCGGGGTCGGGTTTGCCGAGCTTCTCGTAGGCCGCGGCACCGTGCGGGTCATGGGCCACGAATTGCTCGGCCTCGGTGATGAGCCGATTTTCGACTTTGAGCCGGAGGATCAGGATGGCACCGGTTCCGTTTTCATAGACCACAGCGATGACTCCCACATCGCCGCGCTGGGGATCCGAAAAATAGTGCTTGTAGGTCCCCAGGCCACTGACCGTGGCCCACAGGGCCTGCCCGACATGCAAGCGCACGTTATCCTGGGCATATTGAACTTTCGGGGCGAACGGCGCGCGCGAGGGATCGTGCGCTGCCATGGCGTCCAAGTAACGATCCGCCATCTCTTCCAGGCACGCCCGGTCGCATGGTTGCGCTGGGTTGCGAGCGCCGGCGCCCGCGGCCTGCGCGCTGAGGCACCGGGCCCAGGTCAGCACCGTCATCAGCGCCAGGACCATCGAAGCAACCAAAAGCTGAGAACACGACAGTTTTCTCAATTCCATCCTCCCTATCTTCGCGATGCGTCTACGCGCGAGTGCGCCAGCCGCAAAACACTTCCGCTCAGGCATCGCAACCGTGCCGGACGCCCGCGGCTAGGCTTCCCGGGGAGCAGATGCTACCATGGGCAACGCTGTTCCTCCACGCGGACATTGCCTTGTGTGGAGATTTCGTTTCCGAGCCGGCTGAGACTGTTGTCGCTTGGAAATCCCTCTCCTATACTCGGTTTCTAAGTAATCTCGGGGGGATTTTGCTTTGCGCCATCGGGAAGCAGCGCGCTACGCACGCTGGGCGGCAACGGCCGCCGGAGCCATTGTGCTCATCGTCGCCGGGTTGTACGCGGAGCGCGCCATTCGCCGCGGCCGCGCGCGGCGGGCTCTTCCGGTCACGATCGCCGTGAGCGTGCAGCAACAATCGGCGCAGTTCTCCTTCTCCAAGGTAGAACAGAACCGCACCCTCTTTACGGTGCGAGCCTCCCGCGCCACACAGTACAAGGACCAGAACCGCACGCTTCTCCAGGATGTATGGATCACCATGTATGGCCGCGATGGAAGCCGCAACGACAATATCCACACCCGCGAGTGCAGCTACGAGCCGGATACCGGCTTTGTTCGCTGCAAGGCCGACGTGACCATCACCATCGAGAGCGCGCGTCCGGCGCCGGGCCAGGTTGCGCAGCCGTCGCTCGAAGTCAAGACCAGCGACCTCGCTTTCCATCGCGACACCGGCGAGGCTTCGACGACGGCGCCCGTGGAATTTCGCTTCTCACAGGGGCAGGGCCACGGCGTGGGACTTACCTACAGCACGCACGATTCGATGGTTCGCCTGGAGCACGATGTGACATTGGATCTGGCAGCCTCAGAGAAGACCGGCGGGCTGCCGGTCAGCGCGAGCGGCAGCAGCCTCGAAATCCGCCAGAGTGAACACAAGGCGGTTCTGGCCGGGCCTGCCACAGTGCGCCAGGGCGACCGCGAGCTTTCCGCCGTGCGCGTGGTGGTCGAATTCGATGCGGCGTACCACGCGCGGCGCGCCTGGGCCGAAGGCCATCCGCAGATACACGCGAACGAAGGCGGCGGAAAAACCACCGTTTCAGCTGAACGATTTGAAGCTCTCGTGAACCCGGCGGGCTGGGTGGAGCGCGTCCACGCAGACGAGAACGTCACGGCCGAGCGCAGGATGCCGGGCGGCGCCGACCATTTCTCGGCCGCGCACGCTGAATTTCTGATGGCGCCGGAGCAGAATCTGGTGAAGGAAATGACGGCCACGGGCGGCGTGAGTCTGGATTCACAGCGGGGCAGCGATTCGCGCCTCCTGAAAACCGAAGCCCTGGACGTCACGTTTTCCACCGGCCAGCCGGCCGCCTCGACGAATGAGCGCGGAGGCTCGGTGGCCAATCGGCAACGAATTGAAAGCCTCGAGACGCTCGCCCCGGCGACACTCGAGTCCAAGACGGCCACCGACACAACCACCGTGGGGGCGCGCCGTTTGGTGGCGCATCTCGATTCGAGCGGGCGCCTCGATCAGTTGCTTGGACATGGAGACGTCGAGGTCCGCCGACAGTTCGGCGCGGGCGCACCGCAGGTGATTCTTGCCTCGGAGATGGCCGCCACCTTCGGAGCAAGCGGCCAGTGGGAAACGCTCGACGAGAGCGGGAATGTCCGCTTCGAGCAAGCCGACCGCCGGGTGACCGCAGCCCGCGCGAAAATCGTCCGCGCCACGGATACGATTACGCTCGACGGCGCGCCGGTCCTCTCCGATTCTATGAGCCGGACGACCTGCGGGCATGCCGTCATCAACCAGAAGTCGAGTGAGCTTACGGCCACGGGCGGCGTCGTTTCCACGTATCTTTCGGCAGGGCCGTCAGAGCCGCTGAGTCTTGGGGTCGGCGCGGCTCATATCTCCGCCGATGCCGTGTCCGGTTCACTCGGCTCGGGCCACCTGATTTACTCCGGGCACGCGCGTCTCTGGCAGGGCGAGGCGGTGCTGGACGCGGAGCAAATTGAGTTGTGGCGCGACGAGAAAAAGTTGCAGGCTACCGGACACGTTGTTGCTGTTTTCCCTCAAGCAGCCAGCGCTGTTCCGGCCGTGGCGCAAAAGGCGACGGCTGCGCAGGCTCCTGCGCCAGCCGGGCCCGTGCTGTGGCGGATTGTTGCCCCGGCGCTTTCCTACTGGAGCGACGACGGGCGGGCGCACCTGGAAGGAGGCGTGACGGCCAGCTCTACGCAGGGCTCGCTCGAATCGCGTGCCCTGGACGTCTTTCTCGCGCCCGCTACGCCGGCCGCCGCGCCCGCGGGACGCCAACTAAGCCGCGCACTGGCACGAGGAAATGTCGTGGTGCG
>Ga0187780_10000528_pt1 | contig 28699 bp, 29 predicted proteins | sample 1015_Q2_SP10_20__FD_132429 | JGI IMG/M metagenome (GOLD analysis project Ga0187780, IMG submission 132429) | Tropical peat soil microbial communities from peatlands in Department of Meta, Colombia - 1015_Q2_SP10_20_MG | ecosystem: Environmental > Terrestrial > Soil > Wetlands > Peat | place... | reverse complement strand
GGCCGAGTGCCGTCGTGTCCTCGTTCCGGGCGGGATCCTCGCGGTCAACATCGGGGACGCGCTGCGAACCGTCCGCGGTGAGTTCCGGATCTGGCCGAACCCGGCAGAGACGATCCGAGCCGTCACCGCGCTCGGCCTTGTGCCGCTTCCGTACATCCTCTGGAAAAAGCCGACCAACCGCCCGAACGCGTTCCTCGGGTCAGGGTTCCTGCCGCCGAACGCGTACGTCACGCTCGACTGCGAGTATGTCCTCCTCTTCCGGAACGGGCCACTGCGTCGCTTTCCTCGGCATGACACTGCCCGTCTCGCGAGCCGGTTCTCTCGCGTGGAACGGGACCTCTGGTTCAGCCAGGTCTGGAGCGACATCCGAGGCGCGCGGCAGGGCTCGCCGCTCGGTCGGAGTGGGGCTTTCCCGCGGCCGCTCGCCGAACGTCTCGTGCGTATGTTCTCCGTCGAGGGAGACACGGTGCTCGACCCTTTCGCGGGAACGGGAACCACGCTGTGGGCGGCAGCGCGATGGGGTCGGAACGCAGTCGGAGTCGAGTGGGACCAGGGGGTCTACCACACTCTCGTGGCGAGCGCCCAAGCCCAGGGGTTCATTCCGCAGCCGGTTCGTGCGTCGACTCGGGAAGCGGAGGAGGGGTCTCGGAGGCCTCCGGTCCGAGGCGATGGGCGATCTCCTCGTCGACCGCGCTCTTGAGGTATCGGAGGGCCGACGGGCTCAGTCGGTCCATGTGAAGCAATAGATAGTGCAGGTAAAGGCGCTCGGGGCGATGGGAGGGGCCCGGGACGCGGCCCGGGAGAGGTCGGTGTCGGTCGACGGTCTCCGCGTGGTTCTCGTTCTCGGGGCCATGGAACTGCCGTCCCATCGACCCGACGAGAGGAGGATACAGGCGGTCGACCGGGTCGTACCATTCGTTCGGGGGCCTCGAGGAGGCGGTCGCTTCGCGCGGCCCCGCTCCCTCCCTTCCCTTCAGGTACGGATGGACCGGCCTCTCCGGGTCCTGGAGCTCCCCAATCGGACGGCCCGCCACGTCCTCGACGATCGTCTTCAGGCTCCAGCTCGTTCGGCGGCGCGGCGGGCCCTCGATCGTCGCCTCCGCGCCCACAGTTCGGGTCGGGCGCGCCGGCCCCTATAAACTTCCCTTTGGACCGGCAGAGGGGCTTGGGGAGGAGGCGGTCGACCGCCCCAGGGTCGCTTCCAGGAACTCGTACTCGGGGGTCGAGGCCACGACCGCAAGGGGAAGGTGGAACTCGCCGACCCTCCATAGGGACTCGGAATAGCCGGTCTCCCGAGGGAGTCGCGCCCGTGTGAGCCACTCGGATTCCGCGTCGGTGAGACCGAAGAACGTCCGAGTCTCCGCGGAGACCTCGGGAAGCCGAAGGAACGCGGTCGAGTAGAGGTTACGAAGCAGCGAGCGGCCGGCCGCGCGGACGAGAAAGTCGTCCGGGCTCTGGGAAAGGAGCATCACTCCTGCGTTGAAGTGTCGAACGTGCCGCACGACGCGGTCGAGGAACTCCTCAGTCGCGGCACGACGGGCGAGAAGATGCGCCTCGTCGACCAGAAGCAACTTAGGTCCGGTCCGGTCGGAGAGACGGCCGTACGCCCAATCGAGAACGTACGTCAGATGGAATGGCAGTTGGTCGTCCGGCACGCCCTCAAAGTCGACTGAGACCACATCTTCCGCCGGCCGAGCGGTGGTCGGGCCATCGAGGTCCCGCAGGGACCCCGAATGGAAGACCTCCAGCAATGTCGCGAGGCGGCCCACCCCGCCGTTCCTATGGAGCAAGTGGTCGCGGAGGTCGTTGAGGGTGGGCACTTCGGGTCCCTTTTCGTAGAGCTGGCTCACCACGGCATCCAGTTCCGCTGTTTCCTCGTCGCGCAAGCTGGGAAAGAGGGCCCGCAGCATCGTTCCGACGCGAGCTGCCTTCTCCCTACGGTCCCCGCGGGTCGTCACGGGATCGAGGGGGTTCAACCTCCCGCCTTTCCCGTCGGCGACCCGAATGACCGAGCCCCCAAGGGCCCGGACGAACGTCGTGTACTCTCCGAGCGGGTCGAGGATCGCGACCGAAGTGTCCGAACGGAGCCACCGACTCCGAAGAAGCGTCAAGGCAGCCGCGAACGACTTTCCGGCTCCGGTCGTGCCAAAGAGACCCCAGGAATAACTCGCGTGCGCCCAGCGGTCCACGAACACGGGGCTTGCATCCTTCAGGGCGAGGCCGACGAGGATTCCCCCCGGTTCAAGGAGCGTCTCGTCCCCGAAGGGGTAGAGCGACGCCAGTCCGTCGGTCGGCAGTGTGTGCCAGTATCCTGAGGGGCGGGGCTCCGTCGCAGTGAGGTCGGGCGGGAGCAATGTTTCACGGACCTGGTATCGTGGCACCCGAAGGTGGAAGCCGATTGCCGAAAGGCGCTCGAAGAGGCGCGTTCTCAGGGCTTCCACAAGCGGTCGGCTCGAATCGAGCGCGACAAATCGGACCCCCACCTTCCACAGCTCCTGCGTCCGACGAGCGACGGCGTGACCCAGTTCGTCCGCGCTCGCGCGCTCCAGGTCCAGCTCGGGCGTGCTAGCTCCGTTTCCCCCGGCGGCAAGCTCAGCCTCGGCGACCGCCCGCGCGCCGTGGACGATTTCGAGGGCGTTCGAGAACGGGATTCGATGGGCCTCGACGGTGAGTTCCAGAGTTTCGTGGGTCGGGAGGACGTCTCCAAGGAACCCAAAGGGGACCTCGGATGGGAATTGGTGAACGAGGAGGGGTGCACGGTAGCTTCGACCAGCACGCCACAGGGTCGGTCCCTCGCTCGTCGTGGGAGAGGAGTCGGGGGTCGTCATGTGGCACCGAACGTGGGGATGGGATGAGGTGAGCGACGCCGCTCGACCAGCACGAGGGGAACGAGCCCGCACGAGAGGAGAAGTCCACGGAATGGAACGAGCGGTGGCGGCGGGAAGAGGAACGCCACCGCCATTCCTCCGAGAATCCCGAGAGCGATGGTGGCGGGGGTTCCCAGGTTGCCCCGAACAAGGGCCCCCTTTCGCCGGGCGAGTGAGACCCAGCTTGCTAGCGCCAATGCGGTGAGTGTCGCCGCGCCCGCGGTCAGGATTGGCAACACCACCGAGATCGCACCACACACGACAGCGAGCCCTGCCGAGGCATCGAACGCCTCGAATTCGAGAGCCCGAGGGAGACCTTGATCACCGGTCAAGAGCCCACCTGAGCAGGCCAACCAAGTTGCCGCGCAGCTTCGGCGAGGGAACGGTCCCGAAGCCGGTTGGGCCGGAGGCCCAACTGGCTCAGTCCTTCTACGAGAGTCGAAACGCGGCCCTCGAGGCGGCTCAGTGTGTCCGTGTCGGCTCCCACTGTTCCCAGCACCACGAAGACTCGCCGAATGCGTCGGCGTCGGCACAGCACGGAGACCAGCTCAGAGTATCCGGAGAACGCGACACACTCCTGCCCGTCTCCGGAGCATCTTGCCGGTCGAATCGATTGAGCACGAATGGGCGTCGTCGCCATGAGGACGACGAAACTTCCGTCGATCGACCGAAGGAGTTCCCGATAGAGCTCGAACCTGCGCGCGAGCTCGTCTGGGGGAAGATACGCGATCGGAGTCCCCCTGGTTCGGACAATCGCCACGTAATGGTGGGATGAGATCTGAAGCACTCCCTGTCGTGCCAGAGGGTAGTTTGTCATGGACCTCCAGACTGTCATCGACGTGGCGGATCGAAGTCTCCAGACCACGAACGCAGCAGCACGTTCGTCGATCGCCTGTCCATCGGGCCGCCAAACCGAGAGGACGAACCCCGTACCGATGATTGGGAGGCACACCCAGGGGTTCGTGAACGGCGAGAGAAGCGCTCCCGCCGCGGCGTACGTGACAAACTTGAGCGCGTCCCGCGCCGAAGAGAACGGCCCGAGCCGCATGCGTCGGTCGAGACGTTCGGGAAGGCCGACGATGGGAGGGCCAGAAGCGGTCTCGTCCATCTCATCTAGGGCCTCCGTCGTGCAGAGGAGGTCCCGACGGCGGCCCCTGACTCGCGGTACTGTGACCGATGTGGCGAACGAGTCCCGCGGCGCCATGCCCGAGGAGCTCACCGAATGCGAGCGGCGCGATGGCCGGTATGCTCGCGGACCGCGCCATCCGGGTAGTTCCGACGAAGGCCGTGCGGGCAGGACGGGCCGACTGGACCGCGCCCGACACAGGGGTCACCGAGGACGTCACCGCGGACGGCGCGAGCTGAAGACCGCGTTGGGAATTGGAGTGCACGATCCCCGAAGCTCCTGCGAAGCCGAACGAGACGAGATGCGTCCCCGCGAGCGAAAGGAGGAACGGCGAGGCAGCGGCGACGGCGAGGTACGACACGAGCGTGACGGGGTCTGGGCTTCCGACTGCAAGTTGTAGAGGAATCACGAGGACGCATGGCAGAAACGCGAGCTCGCCGAACAAGAGCCACCCTCTTCGTGCCAAGGGGGAAAGGGGACGAAGGGGCCAGAGAAGCGTAAAGATCGGAAGGAGGACGAGCAAGACTGCGAGGAGGGCGTCTCGAACTCCAATCGAGATGAGCAGCGCGAAAACAACCGCGAACTCGACCAGGGAGAGGACGAACGCGAGGGCTCCGTTGTCCCAAGAAAAGGAAACCTGGCCCCAGCCGGCGAGGTTTACCCAGTGCTGCCAGGCTCCGCCATCCCAGCCCGAGATAACCGGGTAGAGGCTCCCGGCAACTCCGAGGATTGCGCCCGCGATGGGCACGGTGAAGTTGGCACCGACAACCCCGACAATGAGCCGTGGGAGGAGCGAGTCGAGGGAGTTGGACCAGCGCGAGATGAACGATCGAGAGAGATAGAGGACGGCGACGCCGAGCGCAACGAGGGCGACCGTCGGGTCGACCACGTTCGCGAGGATGTAGCCCGAGAAGTGCGAGGCCGTAGTGAGATAGTTCGAACCACCGGATCCGGGACCCAGGAGCGGAGGAAAGAGGGCGCTCGGCTGGAGCTCGGGAACCAGGAGGTTGTCGTAGGTCGGGCCGATGACGGCGGAGACGAGCGCAGTGAGGTCTGCGAATAGCAGAAAGAGAATCGTTCGAACGAGATTGCCGAGGTCGACGGCTGGTATCGACACGAAGATCCCCCTAGCTGCCGGTGAGAACCCAGTGAGCGAGTCCGTAGAGCAGACCCGTCACGGCTGCCAGGAAGAGCAGTGAGCCAATCAGCGCGTCGCGGGCCCGATCCTTCGCTTGGATCTTCTTGGTGATATCGTTCGAAAACCAGCTCAGCGCGACCCGCGCCCAGACGAGCGAGAGAATGCCGCTGCCGGCGAGGGCAACGAGGTCGACTAGTCGGTTGATGGATGCCGAGAAGTTGCTCACAGGTGTCGAAGGAGTTGCCGCGGTCACACTGCTCGGTGACGTGAGAGTGGCCGGCATGCCCACGGTCGGCAACGGTGCGACCGCTAAGATCCCCAGAAGGACCGCGACCACGCGATACGTCGGCGATATCGCCTGCGGAATAGCTAACCGCCCGATTCGCTTGCCCATGACAATACCTCCTCTCCGTCGGCTCCGGCTTCCGAGCGGACCTTCCCTTCGGAAACTAGTCGGTCGATCGTGGAGCGAACGACCGGCAGGGGGATGCCCGCCTCTTCAGCGAGTAGTTCGACCGTGAACCGCTCCGCTCCCTCGGCGGGCTCAATGATGTGTCGCAGCGTTCCTTCTGGGTCCGGACTCGATTCGCCGCGAAGACCTTTCGCACGCCGAACACGCCGCCTCCAGAGAAGCGCACTGCCCAGAGCGAGCGCAGCCAACGCGAAACCACTCACGAAGAGACCGAGAACGTCGGACACCGTCGCGTTCGGGGAACTATTGTTCGTCGGGCCAGTGAGAAGGGGCGGGGGCGTTGGAGGGGGCGAAGAGGGACCTACCGGACGGGTTTCCAGGGTGACCGCACACCGCGCTTGGCGATGGACGCCCAAGGAATCGACTACGGTGATACGAAGGGTCACTGTCCCATTCGCCGTCGTGTTGAGCAGCCATCCGAACGCTCCATCCTCCGTGACCGTTCGGTTCCAGGATTCGTTGTCACTGGCGTTGGCGAAAAGCGCGAAGGGCGGCCATCCGCCTCGGATGGTTACGTTCAGGTCCAAGGTGTCATTCGGAGCCGAACTCGGGGAGGTCACGTTGGCAACGATCGAGAGCTCCGGAAGGAGGGAGATCGCGAGATTGGTCCGCCAGATAGCGCCGCACCCATCCGCGACCCCGACGTCGACGGAGAGGTTTCCCTCTAGGTCGTAGGTCCCGTTCCATGAGAACCCGTCCACTTCCGGCATCGTCCCGGTTTCGGAGGACTCCGTGGAGGGAGTGATTGAGGGGACCGCCCACCACGTAAACGGAGAACATCCCGAGTTCACCTCCCCCGCCACCGCAGCGTCGGCACCCGCGGAAACGATGGCGTCCCCTCCGGTCGCTCCCGCGGAAAGCTGTGGGTTGACACGCACAACAGTCGAGGTGTCCCCCGCAAAACCACCGAGCGAATCGTTCACCCGAACGTCCACGGTGTAAAGTCCGGCAAGGGTGAGCGGAAGCACCACAACCCCCACCCCGTCCGAGTCGACGAGCAGTCCGTGAGCGGACCGATTCCCGCTGAGGTTCCAGGAAAGCGAAAGCGGTGGCGCTCCGCCTGCAATGGCAATGCGAACTGCCAGCGGTCCTCCCACTTCTCCCGCGGATCGTACTGGCGAGACGATCACTGAAGGAGCGGCGACGACGGTCTCGTAAAGGACCGTGGTCGCAGAGGGACCTCCCGGATAGGGAGAATACGCGCCGAAGGCGACTGCTTGGATCCCCGGAGCGTGGAAATCACAGGAGAAGACGGTCGTGTTGGCGTTGGGCGAGGGCCCGCTCGACGGACCGACGGTCGCGTTCGAACAGTCGTAAAGGATGACCGAATCGTGGGGTGCGTCGAGGAGAATACCGGAGAAATCGACCGAGCCACCGACCTCCGTTGTGTTCGCGCCCGGGAGCAGGACCACTCGGAAGCTGTCCGTCCCGACCGAAACACTCTCATCGACCGATCCGTTGGCAAGGTCCCCGGCTGCGTCGTTCACCCGCGCGTACGGAAGGAACGTTCCGGTCGAGAACGAATGCTCTTCTGAGAACGGCCCTGGATTGCTCAAAGAGATCGCAACGGAAGCGCCGTCCCCCCAGACGACGACCACGACGTACGGTGGCTCTCCGCCGCGGACTATCCCCTCGAGGGTAGCGTTCTCCCCCGGGGAGAGAATCTCGGGATGGAGCGTGAGGACGGAAACCACGAGAGTGACCACGACGGAAATGTTCGACGTGCTGGTCGCTTCGACGACCGTGCGATTCGAACCGCAAACAACTGCGATTGCGGACCGCAGTTCCACAATCCCCGTCCGGGAAACGAAGGACTCCGCGGTGAACAGAGTGGACGACCAATTGGTGTCGTTCAGAAACCCGTTCGCGCTTGCATTTCCGGTGGTCCACCGGTACCAAAGGGGGGTCGCCGAGCAGAAAGGAGACCCGGTCGACCAGACAGATCGAAGCGTGACGTTCTCGCCCGAGTGCATCCAGAACGACGATGGGTCGACCCGAAGGAGAGGGTGCGACGACTCGTTCGACAGAGGGTGGTAGGACGAAGCCGGGAGGAAGACGGAGGCTGCAGAGGAGCCCGACGGGCTCGCGAGGACGATGAGCGCCCCCGCGATCAGCATGGAGTCGACCGTCAGGCGTATGAGCCGGCGAGACCGGTTCGTACGGACCTTCGTCACGCAACCACCCGGACGCAGGACGGGGGTCGAGCTACTTCTGGCGGCAGTCCCCGGCGGAGGATGGAAGGTGCGTTAGCTTTGGGTCACCGAGAGGGCTACGTGGTCACGCGAGAACGGCGCGAGGGCGGTTTCGTACTCCACCCGGAGGTGGGCCGCTTGGAGAGAAGTCCTTGCCTCCCGGACGATGGCGGCCGTTGGGCGCTGCTGCGTCACCGACCGGACCTTGAGCATGAGGAGGCCTTTCCCGCGGGGGGCGAGGCAAGCTCTTGCGTTCTCGACGAAGATGTCGGCCTGATTCCGCTGGGCGATGTCCTGATAGAGGAATTCGGCGGGTCCGACGTCGGCCTGGTACCGTTCGGGAAGTTGAGCGTCGGCGAGAATCGGGACAAGGCCGGGACGCTGCCGCGCGAGCGCCAGGAGACGAGCGAAGGAGGTCGGGCTCTTCTCGATGGCGAAGATCATCGCCTCGGGCCACAGGTCCGAGAGGTGGCTCACCGTCGTTCCGTGGGCGGCGCCCAAGTAGAGGACGGTCCGGGGATGCCCGAAGACGTCGGACGGTGCACCTTTCAGCAAGAATGCGGCGAGCTTGGAGCGGAACGGGTCCCAGCCACGGTATTCGACCCCATCGACCGTGGAGAGAGTTTCCCCGTACACCCTCGTTCCGGGGTTTCGATTGACGGTGAAGAGGTCCCGACCCTCCCGGTACACCCTCTCCCAGGGAGTGGGCTTCACGAGGAGTCGGCCGTCTGAACTAGGAAATCGACTTCGACCGGCGCGTTCAGAGGAAGGCCGGCGACACCAACGGCCGCTCGGGCGGGACGGCCGTCGTCCCCGAACAGCTCGACCAAGAGGTCGGTCGCGCCGTTCGCCACCTCGTGCTGCCGCCCGAACCCGGGCGACGAAGCGACGTAGACGGTGACACGTAGGACCCTCTCGACGCGGTCGATGGACCCGAGACGGTCGGCGAGAGCGCTCAGGGCTTGGAGGGAGGCGCGCCGGGCGATCTCTCGAGCGGTGTCCACAGAGACGTCCCGGTCCACGAGCCCGGGTCGGACGACCGCGCCGGACTCGGTCACGATCTGCCCGGAGACCCAAGCACGATTCCCGTCGAGCACGACGGGCGAGTAGGTCCCCTTCGCGGAGGGAGGAGGTGGAAGCGCGAGGCCGAGCGCACGGAGCCGTTCGCTGGGTCGGCCGGGCATGGAGAGGGTGAGCCATCGGACCGAAAAACGTGTGCGGCGGCGGGAACGGCGGAGTAATGAGGTCGGCCCGAATCGGACTCCTCGATGTCTCTGTTCCGACGGTTCCGTCGCGAAAAGGAGGCCGAGCCGGCCGAGAAACCGAAGGAGGAGGCTGAGCCGGTCGAAGAACCAAAGGAGCAAGCCAAGCCGTCCCCCGTCGAGGAAAAGGCCCCGGTGGTCGTCCCCCCCGTGCTGGCCGAGCCGTCCCCGCCCGTCCGCACCGAGGCGTCCAGCGCCAGTCTCGCCCCACCGCCGCTCCCGGACCGACCCATCCCACCGCCGAGCCCGCCCATCTCCTCGGGCACTGACGCTCTCTCGAAGTGCTTCATCTGCGGCACTCCCCTGTCAGGGAAGACCTGCCCGACCTGCCACATGACCTGGGTGGAGTGACCGTCAGGGCCATCGGGCGCCCTCGAGCTTTTGAGGCAGGGCCGCTCCCCGTCCCCGACACCATGAGTTCTACCACCGTTCCGAAGGACGGGTTCGACGCCCTCGAACGGGAGATCATTGACCACCTGTTCCGGCTGCAGCCGTCGTACGCGGTCGGGCTCGGCCTTCACGAGTACGACGGACGCCTACCGGACCTGTCGAAAGCCGCGACCGACGCGTGGATGCGAGCCGCGGACGAGCTCCTCGTGCGCCTTTCGGCCGTTCCACGAGAGTCGTTGCTTCCCCCGCCGCGTCGCACGGACGCCCTCCTCCTGAAGCTCCTGCTCGAGAGCCCTCTCTTCGACCTCCGGTCGGTCTCCGACCTCGAGCGAAACCCAATGAATTACCTCGGACTGGCCTCTCTGACCGCGTACCTTGCCCGCGACTACGCCCCGGCGGGGAAGCGCGTCGAAGCGATCGTCGGGACGCTCGCGGGGGTTCCCCGGGTGCTCCGCGACGGTCGGGACCGGTTGCGGTCTCCCCTCCCTCGGCCGTTCGTCGACCTCTCCCTCTCGATCGGGAGCGGTCTCCCCTCGCACTTCGCCGAGGCAGAGCAGTTCGCAGCGGGCGTTCACCTCGCGGACGAGGTGAGGCCGGCTCGCGTCGAAGCCGAGGCCGCTGTCGGTGAGTTCCTAGCGTGGCTCCGAGGCGTGGAACTTCCCCGGGCGACGCCCGACTTCGCGCTTGGCCCGGCTCGCTTCCAGCGGCTCCTTTACGTGCGAGAAGGGATCGAGGAACCGTTCGAGGAGCTCCGTCGCGCCGGATCGGTCGACCTCGCTCGCAATCAGAAACGCCTCGAGGAGATCGCGCGGAAGGAGAACCGAACGGTGGACCAGCTCCTTTCCGAGATCGGCGAATCTCGTTCCACGGCGGCCGAGCTGATTCCGACGGCCCGCTCGTTCGTCGAGGAGACGCGACGGTTCGTCGAGGAGCATCGCCTTGTCACCATCCCTCCCGAGGCCCGGTGCCGGGTCGAGGAGACGCCGGTCTGGGGGCGCGCGCTCTCGACGGCGAGCATGAACCCTCCCGGACCGTTCGACCAGACGTCTCCCGAGGGGGTGTACTACGTCACCCCGGTCGACCCGAAGTGGACCGAGAAGCAGCAAGAGGAGTGGCTCCGTTCGCTCAACCGGCCGATCCTGAGGAACACGACCGTCCACGAGGTCTACCCGGGGCACTACCTACAGTTCCTCCACTTCCGACGGGCGTCGGGGAGCCTCGCGCGGAAGGTCTACCTCTCCCCGTCGTTCGTCGAAGGCTGGGCGCACTACACCGAGCAGCTCGCAGTCGAGAACGGTCTCGGCCGAGAGAGCCCGCTCGCGGAGGTCGCTCAGATTCACGACGCGCTCCTTCGGAACGTGCGGCTGCTGGTCGCGATCGGACTCCACACGGGCGGGATGACGCTCGAGACCGCGACCGAGCTCTTCCAGAAGGAGGCGCACATGGAGCGCCTGCCCGCGGAGCGAGAGGCGATCCGGGGGACGTTCAACCCCGAGTACTTCTGCTACACCCTCGGAAAGCTCGCGATCCTGAAGGCCCGGTCCAGGGTTCTGGCGACAGCGTTCGGAGGGGACCTTCGCTCGTTCCACGACACGCTGCTTGGCCTTGGCTGCCCGCCGGTCGGACTCCTCGAAGCCCTGCTCACCGGCTCGCAGGCATCCTGAGGGTCCCGTCGCCCCCTCGCAAGGAACGAAGCCTCCGAACCGGGCCGAGAGGAAGTTCTCTGGCATCCCGGTTACTTGGTGTCTGTACGGTGGTAACCCTCGTACGGGGTTCGTGAGGGGTTTAAGCGGGCGGGACACCGTCGCGGGAGCATGAGCGACAGATCCCTTCCCGAGAAGTCCCAGGACCCGCTTCGAATCGGAATCATCGTCGGAAGCACGCGCCCCGGTCGGAGCGGAGAGGCGGTGGCCCGATGGGCGATCGAGATCGCGAAGAAGAGGAAGGATGCGGAGTTCGAACTGGTCGACCTCCAGGAGTACTCTCTCCCGCTCCTCGATGTCCCCATTCCGCCGTCGGTGGGCCGGCCTCCTCCCGCCCACGCCCAGGGATGGGCCGAGAAGGTCGCTTCCCTCGACGCGTTCGTCTTCGTGACCCCCGAGTACAATCACAGCACCTCGGGTGCCCTCAAGAACGCCATCGACTACCTCTACAAGGAGTGGAACAACAAGGCCGCTGGGTTCGTGAGCTACGGGAGCGCGGGTGGAGTCCGCGCCGTCGAGCACCTCCGCCTGATCATGGCGGAGCTCCAGGTCGCGACCGTGCGAGCCCAGGCTTGGTTCACGTTTTCCCAGGACTTCGAGAACTACACGAAGTTCCAGCCGTCCGCGGGCAAGGAGCAATCGGTGACCGCCATGCTCGACCAGCTCGTTTCCTGGGGACGGGCGCTCAAGACCGTCCGCGTGTCGGATCAGATGCCGCACTCGTCGTAATCGGGGAGCGAGACCCCCGGCGGCACCCGCAGTACGACCGGGTCGCTACCGCTCGATCAGGGAGAAGCTTTCCGGCGCGTACCGCTCCCCGGCAACCTGTCCCTGGGAGACCACCGACTCGATTTGGTGCCGGTCGGAGGCGGAGAGTGAGATCTCCACTGCAGCCACGTTCTCCTCGAGGTACTTCACTCGCTTCGTGCCAGGAATCGGCACGATGTCGTCCCCTTGAGAAAGCACCCAGGCCAGCGCGAGCTGCGCCGGGGTACACCCCTTCCCCCGAGCGATCTCGGCCAATCGGTCGACCAGCCGGAGGTTCGCGTCGAGGTTCTTCCCCTGGAACCGGGGGAGCCCACGTCGAAAGTCGTTGTCCGGCAACCCCTCGAGGCTCCGGACGTTGCCCGAGAAGAATCCACGGCCGAGCGGGCTGAACGGAACGAACCCGACGCCGAGCTCGCGGCAGGCCGGGAGGACCACGGTCTCGGGGTCGCGCGTCCAGAGCGAGTATTCGCTCTGGACCGCGATGATCGGATGAACGGCCGAAGCTCGGTGGAGCGTGCGGCCGTTGACTTCGGAGAGGCCCAGGTATCGGACCTTTCCCTCGTCGACTAGCTTCGCCATCGCACGAACGCTCTCTTCGATCGGAGTGCGCGGGTCGACCCGGTGGAGGTAGTAGAGGTCGATCGTCCGGACGCCGAGTCGTCGGAGGCTCGCGTCGCACGCTGCCCGGATATGGTCGGGACTCCCGTCGACGCCCCCGGGCCGTCCGTCGGAGCCGGGGACGAACCCGCATTTGGTCGCGAGGAATACCTCGTTCCGTCGTTCCCGGATCGCGCGTCCGACGAGCTCTTCGTTCGTGAAGGGGCCGTAGACGTCCGCGGTATCGAGAAAGTTGAGCCCGAGGTCGAGGGCCCGGTGGATCGTCGCGATCCCGCCCGGTTCGTCCGGCGACCCGTACGACTGGGAGATCCCCATGCATCCGAGCCCGATCGCGGAGACGACCGGACCGTTGCGGCCGAGCCGACGCGTCTTCATGGGGCGGGTAATGGCCCTGGCTATTTCATCGCCGTCGTGGACCGCCCGGGCCACGGCGGTCGAGGAGCGGAGGGCGGCCGCATCGACTCCGGCACCTCGACGGTGATGACCTCGCCGCGGACCGTGACCTCTCCTCCCGCCGACACGGTGACCTCGATGATCACCTTCCGGCCCGAGATCGATTTCACGTGACCACGGACGAGGAGCTCCGGGCCGAGCGGGGTCGGCCGAAGGTAGTCGACCCGGAGGGACGCGGTGACGAACCGATGCGGTGGGGAGGTGTCCATCTCCCGGTTCTCCGCCCGGTAGGCGGCCCACGCGGCCGTCCCCGTGGCCGTACAGTCCACGAGCGAGGCGAGGAGGCCACCGTTCACGAACCCCGGGATTGCCATGTGGTACGGTTGGGGAGTGTACCGCGTCTCGGTCGTGTCACCGGTCGGGAACGTCCGCCAACGGTAGCCGTTCTCGTTGAGCCGACCGCAGCCGAAGCATCGCGCGAACTCCTCCGGATAGTAGTCCTGGATCGCCTTCATGGACTCCTGCTCGAGAAGTGGGGAGCGAGATGAACTGTTCGTGGAGTCCTCGTTCGCGAAACAGCGCTCGGCCCGTCGACGACCGAGCGCTCCCTACCGCCCGTCCCCCGAACGTACTGTGGGTACCGGCTCTCCGACTACGGCAGATGGCGAAGCCGCCGGGACGGGAGAGGGAGCCTCGAGGCGACTCCCGTCGGCCTGGAACCGATAGTTCCGGAGGCCCAGGGAGAGGACGAACCCGACCACCGCCACGGCCGCGGTGATTTCGAACAGGAGGACGAACCCCGTGACCGTCGGGACGGCACGGTAGACCAGACCGAACGGCGTCTTGCCGACCACGACCAAGGTCGTGAAGCTCGCGGTCACGGCGGCGGCGAGCACCGGACCGATGGCGCTCCCGAGGTTCCGGAGCGTCTGGTTCATCCCCATCTGGATCCCGAGCTCGTCCGACGGAACGGAGAGGACGATGATGTTCGACATCGCGATGAGTACCCCGACGTTGCCGACCATCGTCGGGATGACGAACACCTCAAGCTCGAAGATCGTCCCGTGGAGGTAGACGAGCCCGAGGGCGCCCAGGCCCATCATCGCGAAACCCGCCAGCATGACGGGGCGCGGACCTTGGGCGGCGACCCAGTACCCCCACACGGGGGCGAACGCGAGCATCCCGAGCGTTACGGGAAGTCCGATGAGCCCCAGCTGGAACTCGTTGAGCCCGAAGCCGGGAGAAACGGGGTCCTCGATCAGGATCGTGAGCGTCACGAACACGAGGAACATCCCGAGGCCGACGATCACTCCGTTCACGTTGGAGACCCAGATGTTCCGCTCTCGGAAGGCTCGGAAGGAGAGCACGGGGGCGGCCGACCGAGGTTCCCAGTAGAGGAAGAAGGCGACCCCGAGGGCCGCGAGGAGGAAGAACTCGGGAACGCCCCACGGAATCCCAGCATAGGAGACGGCCCGGAAGTTCGCCCATCCCCAGTAGACCCCCTCCGTGAGCCCGAACAAAGCCATCGCGAGGGCAAAGCCAAGGCTCGTGATCCCGGGGAGGTCGACCGGTGTGGGGGTAAGATGGGGCGACTCCCGCAGGAAGAAGTAGGCGAGAACGACGAGCGCGATGGCGACCGGGGTGATCGTGTGAAACGTGATCTGCCAGCCGAACTGGTACGCTAGGTACCCGCCTCCGACAAGTCCGAGGGACGCGCCGCCCGCGAACATCCCCGAGACGATTCCCTGCGCCTGACCGACCCGCTGGGCGGGGAACACCTCGGGCATCATCGCGAAGGCGAGCGGGAACATCCCCATCCCCAGCCCTTGGAACGCCCGAACGCCGATCAGGAGGTAGATCTGGTTCGAGCGTGGGACGCCGAGAGCGTCGCCGAAGTTCGGCACGAAGCCGGCGACCGCCACCGCGGCCGCGTAGCACGACATCACGACGAGTAGGATCCGTTTCTTTCCGTACTTGTCCCCGAGCTTTCCGAACACCGGGGTCGCGACCGTCCCGACGAGCAGGTACGCAGAGACGATCCAGACGACCGTGGTGGTAGCTGGGTTGTCGAAGAAGGAGGTAAACGACCGGAACGCGGGGAGGACCATCGTTTCGACGTACGTGACCATCAGGGCCATTCCTGCGAGGACCGTCAGGACGGCGGCGGCTGCCCGCGAGTCGTACAAGGTCCCGGCCGCGGTCCGCGACGAGTTCCGGGCTCCCGAAGCCATCGTCTCGACGACCTGACACCATCGAAAAGACTCTTCGTCGAAGGCAGTCGAGCTACGTGCGGCGCCGGGGCGTCGTGTCGAGCTGTCGACGGGACGTATAACCCCAAAACGCGATCCGGGGTTTGATGGCTCGCGCCACCGTCACGGACCGAGAGTACGACCTTGCTCTCGACCGGGCCCGCGGTGGAGACGTGGACCTCGCGAGCGCGGTGACGCTCTTCTACGGCGCGAGTCGGCGAGACCGGGCCCAACGCTTGTTCGCAACAGCGGCACGAGTTCGTGACGAGAACCTGGGTCGACGTCTCACACTCACCGCGCACCTCCACATGGTGACCCGGTGCGAGCTCTCGGCGTCGTGCAAGTACTGCAGCCTTTCTAGCACGATCCCGTCCGTCAGCGACGAGCGGTCACCTCTCACGCTTCGCGAGACCCTCGATGGGGTGCGGTTCGCGCTGGACCGGGGCGTGAGGTCGATCGTTTTGGTCGGAGGCACGGACCTTCATGGCTCGGACGAGGCAGTCCGCAAGCTCGTCTCACGGATTCGGGAGATGACGGATGTTGCCCTCGCGATCGACGTGGGGCCTTCCCTCTCGGACGCGACGGTGCGATGGCTCGTCCGCCAGGAAGTCGACCCGATTTACTGCTCGATGGAGACGATCGACGAGGAGCTCTTTCGGGATGCGAAGCCGGGGGACGACCTCGGCGCTCGCCTGCGATTGATGGAGACCGTCGAGCGCGCCCACGGCCATCTCGGCAATATTGCAATGAACGGGTTGGGCGGTCCCGAAGGCCTACTACGGACCATCCTCGCGTCCCGACGGTTCCCTCATACGACACATCTTCACATCTCGACGTTCCACCCCGTGCGTGGCACTCCTTGGGCGCGACGCCGTCCTGCTTCGACGAGGTCTTCGATCCGCGCCCTGGCGATCGCGAGACTAGCGTTCCCCCGGCTCCAGCTCGGACTCGCCGAAGTCGGCGTAGAGAACCCACGAGACCTCGCGAGCGTTCCCTCCCAACTAGCTGCCGGGGGCGGCAATACGATCGCCGCGGTCCTGGTGTACAAGTTCCTGCGAATCGACCACACGGACAGGATCCGGGACCACGTGACCTCAGTCGGTTTCGACGTTTCCTGACGGAAGAAGTACCGGGGCGCCGAACGGACCCGCGAGAGAGAAAGGAAAAAACCCGTTCGGAAGGTCTTTCTACCGGCCCATCTGTCACGCTCGCCCAATGCCGTCCGACATCCGTTCGAGACCGACGGGGACGACGCTCGGGGTGTGACCATGGGGTTCGTCGACGACCTGACGCTGGTGCTCGACCTACTGATCCTGATCACGGTCGCGATCTTCTACACGGGAATCATGGTTTGGTTCGAGACGCGGCGGAAGGACGTCGCCCGCGCCAACACGCATCTCCAAGCGGGCGCATTGATGATCGGTCTCCTGGGAGGACTGATGGGCGTCTTCTCCGTCTGGGGTGAGCTCGCGTGGCCCATCACGGGATTTCCAGGGGCCCAGTCGTACGACCTGTTCTTCTACGATGTGCTCATTCTCCTGAGCTTCCTTCTGGTTGCATTTGCCCTCGCGGTGCGGTTCCGTTATCCGACCCACATGGTCGGAATGCTCGGCGTGACCATCGGCCTCGGAGTTCTCTTCTACGGGTTCCGGGCATACCAGCTCAGCCTCACGAAGGACCCGTTCGAGACTCTGCTGATGTACATGGCGTTCGCCGGAGTCTCTGTGTTGTCGTATCCGACAACCCTCTACCTCGATTGGTTCGTGGTAGGCCCAACGGTTCCCGGGGCCGACCCTCTTCCGTCTCGGAACACTCCCGACTATCCATGGCTCTGGAGGATCCTCCTCGGGCTGTTTCTCGCTTCGGTGGTGCTCGCAGGGGTCGCCTCCGTCCTCTACGGGATCGACGCGGCGTGGGCGCACCTTGCGAGTCCACCATAGTCCCAGGTCGTGGCCGTTGCCGCTTCCCCGGAAGCGGTCAAGGTCCACCTCGTCCTAGGCCGAAATCCGAGACCGAAGCGTATATCGGGAAGCAGGCAACGTATCGGTGGAAACAGGGACGTGTCGGACCGAGAGAATCTCTTTCGCCCCATCCACAAGGGGATTCGGTCGATGATCTACACGTTCGGGCTTCGACTCGGGGCGACCGATTTCACGAACGTGGCGGAGTCAAATGCCATTGCGGCTGAGCTCAAGAGAGAGCTTGCCCTCTCCGCCTCGAACTGCTTCCTCTGCATGCTCCAGGCCCACTCCTCCCACGAGGAGAAGGACTTTTTCGCCCCGCTTCGGCAGTTTGATGAGGACCCCATCCGACTGATGATGGCGGAACATTCCGTCATCATCCGCCGGGTGTACGACGTCGCAAAGCTCTGCGAGCAGCTGGTGGCGCTCACCGACGCAAGCGCTCGTCTCGAAGCCGGTGACAGGATCGTGCTGGAAGCGAACGACCTGTTCGCGTTCTACCTTGCCCATCTCAACAACGAGGAGGCCCTGCTCGTCCCCGTGATGTGGGAACACTTCACGGACACGATGCTGCGAGCTCTTCGGGCCCAGTTCTACAACCGAATCCCACTTCCGCTGTTCGAGGAGTGGATGCGTTGGACTCTACCGGCCCTCAACGTTCACGAACTTGTCGTCTTGCTGTCTGGAATGAAGAGCGACCCGCGACCGAACCGGTTCGCCGACGCGATCCGGGTCGGCGACGAGACCGTCGAGCAGGGCCGCTGGGCGCAGGTTCTCGAGCGGGTCGGGCGCTAGCGACTCCCCGTTGCCACGACCTCTCACGCCGCGAAAACGGAAGTCGCATCGCCTCCGAGCTCTCGAGAACACTTGAGAAGCCCCGGCCTCGAGGAACCAAGGAATGAGCAGGCAGAGGAGTTTTCCAATCGACGTCATGGGGGCGACGTGGACCTCGCCCTGTTCGTTCTCCTTCTCGCCATAACGTCCGTGATTGCGGGTCTGGTCGGTTCTCTCACGGGACTGGGGGGCGGGGTCGTGATGATCCCGCTCTTGGTGGTTCTCTTCGCGACATCGGTGCCGGTCGCCATTGGCACGGGTGTGGTCACCATCCTCGCGACCTCCTCGGCCACCGGCGCGGTGTACGTTCGCGACCACTTGAGTGACATCCGGATCGGGATGTTCCTGGAGATCGCGACCGTCCCCGGTGCACTGATCGGGGCGACCGCGACCGTGTTCCTGACCCACGCGAACCTCGCATCGGCGCTCCTCATCGCCTTCGGGTGCGTACTGCTGGCCACCATCCCTCTGACCCTCGCCCGCCGGAACGTTGAGATCCCGCCCGCGGTCCCCTCGGACCATGTCGCCCAACGCCTCGGGCTGGGGGGAGAGTACCACGACCAGTTCCTCCACCGGGACGTCCCGTACGAAGCGGCACGGACGCGGCCCGCGCTCGCGGTGATGTTCTCCGCCGGCGTCGTTTCGGGAATGTTCGGGATCGGGGCGGGCGTCCTCAAGGTGCTCGCGCTCGAGCGCTCGCTCAACCTGCCGATGAAGGTCGCAACCGCGACGAGCAACTTCATGATCGGCGTCACGGCTGCGGCGGGCGCGGGCGTCCTCTTAGCCGCGGGATACGTCAACCCCGTAATCGCCGCCCCGGTCGCGATTGGAACGGCCGCGGGAGCCTACTTCGGGAGTCAGGTTCTCCCGTCGCTCCAGAACCGGACGGTGCGGATCATCTTCGTCCCGGTCGTTCTTGCGCTCAGCATCGAGGTCATCCTGAGGGGACTGGGACTCGCATGAGGTCGGTCGATTCCTCTCCTGCAATCCAATCCTCGGCGACGCGGTCGCTTCCGCCCGAGGCGTACACGCGGATGACGCTCGTGCTGCGCCTCGGCCTCGGAATCGCCCTTGTCCTGCTCGCGGGCGGGCTCCTCGTGTATCTCGCGGGCAACCCGAGAGCATCATCTTCGAGCGTGGAGTCGAACAACCCGATCCTGGGCTACCTCACGGTGCCGGGACTCGCGTCCGGCCTCGCTGCAGGGTCTGCGACTGCAATTCTGACTCTCGGTCTGCTCGTTCTCGTCGCGACTCCTATCTTGCGCGTGGTATCGGGCTTGTACTACTTCGGAAGGACCGGGGAGCGAGCGATGACCGCGATCGCCCTCACGGTCCTGGTCCTGCTGCTGCTCGGTCTGCTCGTGATCGGCCCGTTGCTACGCTGAGATCCCCGCCGAGCGAACTCAGTTGCAGATGACGCGGTCCGCGCCCAAGACCTCGGAAACGACCCGCCCCGCCTTCTCCGGCTCGGCAGCCGGGACGAGCTGCTCGCTCGTGATCGTCTGCGGAGTGGGACAGGGAACGCGACGAGGACCTTCCCCCCGAACTCGAGGAACGAGCCGAGGAACTTGTGGACAGGGTCGAACCCCTCGGTCAAGATGCGCTCGTTGAACCTCAGGGGTCGGAATCCCGGCCCCCACCGACGGAAGGGTCATCGCCACCTGGACGTCCATCGAGACGGCCGCGTTCCCAACCACCAGCGGGACAGTCGCGAACCTGGGAATATCGATTCCCCGCGTCGCGATGATCGTGATCTACGTCGCCGACTTCGCTCCGCTCGCAAGGCCCCCGGGGCGAGGCACCTCACCTCTTCCGCTCATGGAGAGATCGCCTGTCCCATGCGGTCTGCGAGGGCAGAGCGAGTCCATTATCCCGGACCGACGCGCTGTTGAGGAATCCGGGTTACAACGGTCGTGCGGAGGGTGGAAACGATTCCACCGCCCATGAGAGCGACTGAGTTGTGTGCACCGCTCAGACGATGCGAGTGCTTCGGCGAATTGCGAGAACCGGAACGGACGCGTGAGCCAGACGACGGACCCGGCGGTGCCCTCCGGGAGGTCGGGAGTGTGGAGGGAGGATCGCCCGAGAACGACGATGCGTAGACCGGGCGCAATCGAGAGCGCATCCCGCACCAACTGTGCGACGGTCCCGTCCGCGAGGTCCGAATCGACGACCAGGTGGGTCAGCCTTCGCTCGCGCAGGGTCTTCAGGGCTTGGGCGGCGCCGTCTCCCTCGCCCACGACGGGGACGTGGTGGATTCGGAGGAGGGCTTGCAGCAGAATCCGATCCTCCGTACTCTTCGCCACGACCATCGCCGACGGGGGAAGCTCCTCTACCATCGGCGGACTCTCAATCGAGGACGGGGAGCCTGAGCGTCTATCGCCTGCCCTCCTCGAGCGCCGGAGGATGACTCAGGGCGGGCGCCCCACCCTTTGCGAAGGGCATCGGTCGTGCGCGGCAATCTGCCCGGGCCTAACGACTCCGTCCTGAATCCATCTTTCGGTGGCGGGACGGGCTCGAACGCTCTTCCCACCTCCGCGGGATGGGAGGAAGGTGATCAACCACTGCTTCGGAGCGTGCGACGAGCCTGTCGGCGCGAGCAGGTGGGACACTCCCACTTCGTTGCCTGAGGGGACGCTGCGAAGAAGACCGGGTGTGGGTGCGATCGACGCAGACAGACGAAGAGCCGGCGCTCGGTGCCGTCCCGTGCGCGGAACGGATAGACCCTCCAGTACACCGCGCGGACACCCCGCCCGGGATGCGCCGAAGCGAGGAACCGCTCCGCCGTCCGACCGAGCTCGGGGCCGTGGCGAGTTGCCAACCTCAGGTCTCGCCACCGAACCAGACTTCGAGGCGTCGTCCACCGTTCAAGGGCGCTCTGGAGGGAACGACTCGGGTCCCGACGAGTCCACTCGAAGTACACCGAGACCGAGACCACTCCGGAAGGACAGGCACGAACGAACAGCGCTCCCGGAAGACGGGAGGGGACCCGTCGGGTCCGGATGGGCCGGTTGCAATGCCGGTAGCACGTTCCTCCCGGCGACGCAAGCGCGGCAAGTAGGACGCGGGGGACAGCACCCCGACGCTTCATGATCGGCCCTCGCCCCGCATCGAGCGAAGCCAGTCGCTCCCGAACAGGTCACGCCAGGCTTGGTCGGTACGGGTGACCTGCTCGGAGAATCCGGTCAGGAGGTGGTCGACCCGCCCGTCCGACCACTCGAGGAACACTTGGGGGATCAGATAGTCCGGCGAAGCGTCCCCATGGAGCCGAACCATTCGGTCGGCAAGCTTCTCCTCCCGACGGCGGTCAATGTTCAGAAGACGGAGCGGGACGCGGAGTCGCGTGGCCAATCGCCGGCCGTGCCGCACCGAAAGGGGAACGCAATGAGGACACCATGGCGCCAACACGATCGTGAGTCTCGCGGGTCGTCGGGTCCTTCCTGCCGATGGCATGTTCGCCCGAATGCTCGGGGAGAGATGATACCGGCGACCGAGAGATGCGAGACGGAGGTCTCTTCGTAAGGAGTAAGTTCGCCGCCGCCCAGTCCCGGACTAGGGGTTCTTGTATGAAACCGACACCCCCGGCCGAAACCCTCCTCCTGAACAACCGCCGTGTCCGGGTCTGGGAGATGGTCCTCCGGCCGGGACAATCGTATCCGTTCCATCGCCACCGCCATCCCTACCTATCGATCATGCTCGAGGACGCGACCGTCGTCATGACCGACGAGCACGGTCGGGAGGAACGACTCCGCGTTCGAACGGGCGACGTCGTCTGGCGCACCCCGCCCGACGACCACTCGGTACGGAATGTGGGTTCCACTCGATTCCGAAACCGGTTGGTCGAGCTGCTCAGGTAGGCCCCCTCGGAAGGCGACTCGGAGCGCGTTCCTTTCCCGATCTGGTTCGGCCGACGAAAGGTTACGGTGCTGCGCGACGGGTCTTGCGGTCGAAGTTCAGTTTGAGGAAGACGATCGAGAGGGAGAGGACGAACGTCACCCCGTTCGCCAGGATCACCGGCCACGAACCGATGACGATCCCGTAGAGAAGCCAGACGAACGTACCGACCCCAAAGACGAGGAACGTCGCGAGCGAGATCTCGTCGGCGGCCCGGAGTCGCCAAACGCGGACCACTTGGGGAACGAACGCTGCGGTCGTGCAGACCGCCGCAAGGGAACCGATCAGCGTCGCTGACCATGCCGGGAGCGCCATCCGAAGCCGCCGAGTATCCTCGGGGGAAGAAAATGTTGGGCTCCCCCAGGTGCGGCGGGGATGCCGGGGGCCGACCTTGTTCTATCCTTCCTCGCGTCCCTCGCCGGCCGGCGAGTAGACTATTCGCGATCGACCTCGGTCGATTGTGTTCGCTCGACGAGGCTAGTGCCCACCGTTTGAGCGAGGTCGAGCTCGGCGACCGTGGCGACTCCCTTGTGGAAGATCGTTGAGTTCGCCCAGCCGGTGACGTTGAGGATGGCGTACGCCCCCTTGTCGATTGCGTTGGCGATTTGGTGGTCGACCAGCGGGTAGTTCCCCGGGTACATCGCCGTGAACTGCATCATGGCCGTGCTACCGGGCGGGACCGGAACCGTCTGGAGGTTGTGGAGCGGAGGGTCGGTGAGGTCCCCATAGAGCCAGGTCTCGTCGAACATCGAACCGATCATGTGGAACGCAGAGTACATGTCCGGCCCGGCTTCCCCGAAGAAGATGCGGACCGTGTCGTTGACCGCGACCTTCAGCGCGTGCGGACCGGTGTAGGCGTCGTAGCGCCCGCCGAAGACGACGTAGGTCGGGTCTCCGTTGAGAAGGGCGGTCCCGTTGAACAGCTGGTTCCCGAGCGTGTGGATGGGCCACTGGAGGTAGAGTTCGTTCTCCATGAGGTAGAACTCGCGGTCCACCGGCGGAAGACCCTGGGCGGGCTGGACGAGGAACATGCCGAACATCCCGTTCGAGATGTGCGTCGGGATGTTCGGTGAGCCGCAATGGTAGACGAACAACCCCGGCGTCATGGCGAGGAAGGTGAAGTTCGACCAATGGCCGGGGGGAGTCTGCGTCGCCGCTGCGCCACCACCGGGCCCGGTCACGGCGTGGAAATCGACCGAGTGGTTCATCATGCTGGTCGGGTCGTTGAAGAAGTGGACGACAACCGTGTCGTTCACACGGACCCGAAAGAACGGCCCCGGAACGGTTCCGTTGTAGGTCCAGTAGTTGTAGGAGACCCCTGGCTCGATTTCGGCCGTCTCCTCGACCGCGTGAAGGAAGATGTTCACGGTGGCGGAGTAGTTCCTCGTGATGGGAGGAGGAATCGCGGTGGGGTCGTGCGAGATCCAGGGCGTGGTCAGGTTCGCTTCGGGTCCGATTGGGTTCGACGCGGCCCCGACAACGAAGAGGCCCTGCATCCCGCTCTGTCGGTGACCCGGGAAGGTACAGTAGTAGTCGAACGAACCCGTCAGGGTCGCTTGGAACGAGAGGGTTGCTTGCTGCCCGACGCTCGTCACCCAGTTGGTCTGGAGGTTGTAGCCGTCCACATGGAGGTCGTGCTGCGCGTTCTCCCCGTCGACGAGCACGATGGTGACGTGGTCCCCCCATCCGACGGTCAGGGTGGGGTCCCTCGTTCCATTGATTGAGCCGTTCACTCCAACGTAACCGGTCATGAAGGCCTTGAGCTCGAACGAGACCGGAGGTCCGTTGGGGACCGGCGTCCCCGTGGTCCCGGACGTGGGCGAACTGGGGCGCAGCAGCGAGGCACCACCGGTCACAAGGACCAATCCGATCAGGGCCTCCGCTACGAGCAAGCCCACGGCGAGATAGAGCAGGAAGAACGACGGCGTCGCGCGAAACTCACTCGAGCGATGCTTCTCCCCTCCTGGGGAACGAACTCGGCCCCCCACCCTCGTGTGGGCAGATTCAGACTCCGAGACGTCGACCTGCATCGTCCTTTTCCCGGCCAGACTCCCCCGACCGAGAGAGGATCGGCGTGGCTCTCAGTAAACCCGGCTCCGAAACGTTTCGGTGGCAGGTGAACCGCGCGGTCGGGAGGTCGCGCTAGGACGCGGCCGCGTCCCCTGTCAGGGCATCGTCCGGCCAGTGCTCCACGAGCTTCTTTTCGACAATGGCGAGACCCTCTGAAAGGGTGGAGGCAGCGACCCCCAGCGTCTGGGCGAGCTCGGTCAGGCTCACCTTGCGAGGGATCTCGAAGTACCCCGCCGCGATGGCTCGATGGAGCAGGTCCGCCTGCCGAGGCGTGAGCGGTCCCGACGGCTGGTGGAGCTCCGTGTGGCGGACTGACTCCAGCGCGACCGCCGGTGCTCGCTGTCGAAGTCGGTCAATCAGTCGTCGCAGCTTCGCCTCGGAGGCGACCACCACCCAGCTTGCCTCCCCGCCCCGGATCGTGAACGGGAACCGACGCTCGAGCTGGAGCTCTCGGAAGATCGGGACGATCACGGACGTCCGGTGGACCGCCCGGAAGTGATACGTCGAGGGGTCGGAGGAGAGCAGCTCGACCTCTTTGACGAGGGGGAGGGCTCGCACCTCGTCCATCCAGGGGCCCGGACCGGGGACATGCATCCGGACCTCGGTGAGGCTCCAGCGCGCGTCCAAGTCGTGCCGGCTCAAGATGACCACCGCCACGTCCGGGTGGTCCGTGGAAAAGCTGGCCGCCCACGCGGAGGGAGGAAGTCGGATCCTCAGCCGACAGACCCGAGCCAGGTGGGAGAGCTCACTCGACGGTGTAGTGGACGCAGACGCGGTTCGCGCCCCGTCCACCGAGACGCGGCGGGAGGACGGCACGAGGACGGGAGTTCCTTTCACTCGGTTATTCGTTTCGTGGCAACCGAAAGGGCCGTCTGGTGCGAAAACCGCCGCCCAACCCCCCTCCTTCGTGGGATGGCCGGCCGCGCGTGTTCTTCTTGAGGAAGGAATGCTGACGCGGTGCCGTCCTCCCGGAGGGTCCCCCTGTGAACGTCGCTGCCGTCGTCATCCTGGCCGGCACGGTGGGGGCAGTGATCGTTCGTCAGCTCCTCCAACGGGGACCCCCGGTCTGGGTGGTGTTCCTCGCAGGAGCGTTCCTGATGGTCGCGACCGGCGTCCTTTCCCCGTCCGGTGCGTCCGACGCAATCGCGTCGAACTTCTCCATCCTGATCTTCCTCTTCTCCCTCTTTCTCTTCGTCGCGGCACTCGAGCAGGCCGGTGCTCTGGACCACCTCGCGCTTTGGGTCGTCGGACGGGCACGACGGCCGGCCGACGTTCCGTTCGTCCTGTTCGTCGCGATCGGCATCCTCTCGGCCTTCATCCTGAACGACGCGCTCGTCCTCGTGGGAGTTCCGCTCCTCTTCTCCCTGTCTCGTCGGATGCGGGTCTCGGCCGAGCCACTCCTCCTCACGCTCGCCTTCGCGGTGACCGTGGGGAGCGTTCCCACCCCGTTCGGGAACCCGCAGAACCTTCTGGTATCGTTTGGGAGCGGGCTTCAAGCGCCGCTTGCGACCTTCCTACGGTACCTTCTGCTCCCCACGATCGTCAACCTGCTGGTGGGAGGGCTCTTTCTGCGCCGGGTCTACGGCCGCCAAATCGCTCACGAGGCCGCGCGCGACCCACTCCCACCGACCCCTCCCGTCTCCTTCTTCCCTCGAACCGAGCTCCTCCCGATCCTCCGTAGATTTCCTGCGCTCGCGCTGTTTCCGATCACGATCATCACTCTCACCACGGTGGATGTCGTCGCCGACGTAACGAGCGGCCCTGCAGTGCCGCTGTACCTCGTGGCGCTCGGTGGTGCCATCGTGACCCTGGTCGCGAGCCCGGGTCGCCTCGAGCTGTTCGAACGGGTCGACTGGTCGATCCTGGTCTTGTTCGCAGGGCTCTTCGTCGTCGTCGCGGGAGCGATCAACGGTGGGGTCCTTTCCGCGATCGAGACGGCGCTTCCGGTGCCGGGGCCGAATCAGCCTGCGATCGGGATCGGTGTGATCCTCCTCGCAAGCGTCGGCGGGTCGCAGCTCGTGAGCAACGTGCCGTGGGTCGCACTGCAGATCCCGATCCTCCATGCGGCCGGGTATGGCTCGAGCACACCCTGGGCGTGGGTAGCGCTCGCGGGAGGGAGCACGCTCGCGGGGGACCTCACGCTGCTCGGGGCGGCGAGCAACCTCATCGTCGTCGAGCAGGCGGAACGGGCGGGCGTACGGATCGGTCTCCGCTCGTTCGTGCGGGTCGGTCTCCCCCTCACGGCGATTACCGTGGCAATCCTCTTCGCATTCCTTCTCGTCGGACTCTGATGGAATGGGACCCGGACGCACTCTCTGGGGTATCCACGAACGATTGGAATCACACCAGGGCCACGACGCCGCACAGGACGACCGAGACGAGGCTCGCCCAGTAGGCACCTTTCCAGAACCCTCGTGATGCGTGAGCTCCCATCAGACGTTGGTCGGAGGCAAGGAGGCCGACGAGGATCCCCGGCCCGATGAGGATGAAGACCAGCAGCACCATCAGGTCGAGGATCAGCGTCAGAGGATGCGGGAAGAGAAACGGTACGATGACTGCGGGGACGCTCTCCGCCGTGTAGACCCAGAACGCCCGTCGCCGTGGAAGCCCGAGCGCCTCAACTACGCCCCAGGCGCTGCCGAGCGAGATCACCACGAGCGCGAGGAACGCCGCGGCGACCAGCCCGAATGCGAACGCATAGGGCAGGAGCCAGCCGCCGACCGAAGCGAGCGCGGACGCGACACCTGATGTCGTGAACAGGTCCGCGGACGATGGCATGCCCGCGCCCAGCATCAGGAACGCGACCATCAGTAGCTCGCTCACGAACGCCCCGATCAGCGTCTCACGACGGACACCGAGGATCGTCGACCCCGGCTTCTCGGCCGTCGCGGACGACTGGAAGAACAGCATGAACGGCATCACGACCGCTCCCGCGTTCGCCGCGAGGAGGAAGACGAACGACGGGTTGGCGGAGACGTAGACAGGAGTGTACGGCAGGACACCTCGCATCATCAGGGACGACCCGACGGTGACGAGGAAGACGGCGGAGACGGCGAGCAGGACCCTCTCCACCCAGACGTACCGCCCGCGAGCGACGAGGCCGATATGGAAGAGGAACGCAACCGGGAGCGAGAGGAAGAGCGGGACGCCGAAGATGCCGAAGCCGATCCCGATGGCGGCGTACTCCGCCACGTAGCTCGCGACGTCGGCGACGGCGACCGGTATCGCGAGCGCCATGCTGACCCGACGCGAACGGGACTCTCGAACGAGCTCTCCCAGACCTTTGCCTGTGGCCGCCCCGATCCGGCCCGCAGCCTCTTGGACGAAGAACAACGGGACGATGAGGAGAAGCAGGAACCAGATGAGGTCGTATCGATACGCGACGCCCGATTCGAGCCCCGTAAGGATGCTTGCCGCATCGACGTCGGCGATCATCACGAGCCACGCGGGGCCCCAGGCACGGGCCCAGGCAGGCCGGACGAAGTGCCGGCCCATCGCGGGCGCGTCGGCCCGCTCTCGCAGGACGGCGGCTTCCTCCGGAGTCGCGAAGGTCATCGAGCTGGGCTCTCCTGCAAGTCGCTACGGTACGGAACGTCTGCCGGGGCGTAGATAAGCTGTAGGTTTGTGAAAGTTGACATTAACATTTCACATCGTGAACCTGCGTGCGCGACGAGAGTTTACCGGTCGAATATTCGTCCGCGCCACCGCATCCGAGTCGGGGTTGTCGACCCGCGATTCGATCAGATCGCGTTGACGAGGAATCCTACCACGAACCCGAGCCCGATGCCCGCGTACGTGAGGCGCTGTTTGAGGTAGGTCGCCTCGGGTGTCTCCGCGGCGCGGAACGCCGTCCGGAGCATCGGGAGAATCGCGTAGAGGCAGGTGCCGATCGCCAAGGCATCGAAGGCGACGATGAGCGCGGTCGAAGTCCAGAAGTACCCGATTCCCGCGCCGACGATCGTCGGGATGCCGCCCACGAGGAAGTACGCGGAGAACAGGGCGACGTTACGCTCCCGGCTCCCGAGGAGAGGTCCGGCAATCGGAAACCCTTCCGTCACGTTCTGAAGGAAGAATCCGACGAACACCACGACGAGGAGGCCGATCGCACCGGCGGACCAGGCAGACCCGAACACCATCCCCTCGGTCAGGTTCTGGAACCCGATGGCCGAGGCCACGACGAGAGCGGTCGTCGTCGGGGCCATCTCCCGGTGCTCTCGCGCGGCCCGTGGGGAGTGTTCGATGGCGTAGAGGAGGGCGAACGCGCCACTGACCCCGACCAGAAACACAGCGTCCAGCGTCGGGTTGGAAAGGTACGAGCCGCTCGGGTAGATGATCCCCGCGACGTCCCCCCAGACGTCCGCGACGATGAAGATCAGGATTCCGATCGCGACGGCGTTCAGCAGGTTCACGAGGCGGGCCGTCCGGCTCCGCCGGAGCACGATTGGGAGCGAGAGAAAGATTGCGAGGCCCATGACCGTCGCCAGCAACACCATCTCGACGAAATCCGCCACCGACGTACCACCGTGAAATTTCGACACATGGAGGTGAGTATTTAGTTGTGGCGTATGTGATGCCGCTACAGTTAACTTCACAGAGTGAATATGCGCACCGAGGGAGTGCGCTCACAACTCGACCATGCCGCGAAAAAGGGTCGCCTCGATTTCCTGGGTACATCTGCTGCAGGCGCTGGCCGCGCGGGAAGGAGTGGAGCAGCTGGGTCTCTCGTCCCGTCGAGTCGCCGAGCTGCTCGGCCTCGCGCCGT
>Ga0187780_10000527_pt1 | contig 28718 bp, 28 predicted proteins | sample 1015_Q2_SP10_20__FD_132429 | JGI IMG/M metagenome (GOLD analysis project Ga0187780, IMG submission 132429) | Tropical peat soil microbial communities from peatlands in Department of Meta, Colombia - 1015_Q2_SP10_20_MG | ecosystem: Environmental > Terrestrial > Soil > Wetlands > Peat | place... | reverse complement strand
GATTGACGACCTAACAGAACATGCCTCTCTAACTAAGGAAGAGGCTTATGTCTTCTGCAGTGTAGCAGGCGACCTGCATATTCATGAAATCGTTGATCAACCTAACTGGCTTGTAGGTTTCTGGGTATCCAAATCCAGCTTGGGACCTATGTGGAGGAAACTCGCTTAACTCCAATGATTATGAGAGACCCTAAATCTAGGCGGCTGACTTGAATTTCACCTATCAATCGTCAGTCTAGGGATAATCTGCTCGGCAGCCAATTTCGCTGCCTTCAACTTATCTGGTCCATGGATGAATAGTATTGGTGCGGTTAGCCCTGTATCAGAACACTGTTCAAGCCTTTCTACACATTGACCGGGTGTACCAGCGATGGCAAACATGTCCACCATTTCGTCAGTAACAGCTTCTACTGCGCCTGTGAAGTCACCTTCCAAATATCTCTGTTTAACAATCTGAACCTCCTTTTCGTTTACACCCGCGAGATTCGACACGAAAAGAGGCAGTTCAGGAATTGTATAGGTACCAAGTATTTTCTTGACGAATTGTCGAGCCAAGTTTCCATCTTCTGAAATTGAAGTTTCGAAGAACCCGACGAAGTTAAGTTTCTTCGCGTCCCGATTATTCGCCCTCGCGCTATTGGTAACTCGGTCGATTGCATATCTCTGGTAATCAGCAGAAAAGCATCCCCGTCGCGTCAGGATTAGCCCATCAGCGACTTCCCCCGCCAGATCCAACATTCGCGGCCCAATTGCACCCAATAAAATCGGAAGACTAGGTATCCTGAACGGTTTTTGGGGTCTCGTAGTCGAGAATACTTTGCCAGTGTACGCGAATTCTGAAGTCGCGTCTGCGAGCAAACCTCGGATTATTCTTACAGTGTCTCTCATAGCAGGTAATGGTTCCATTTGCAGCCCATAATTCCGAATTGCGCCCGTGGCTATTCCGAGCCCTAGCACGAGTCTGTCAGCGGAGATTTCATTAAGGGTGGCTGTTTCTATGGCCAGAATTTGTGGATGTCGCCTGACGGGGCTTGTGACGCCAAAGGCTACTTTGACTCTGTTGGTAGATCGTAGAGCGAGTGCGGCTAGGGTCCACGTACTTTTTTGATCATCTTCCTGGATCCATAAACGCGAAAAATCCGTTTTGTCAACAAGTTCAGCTAAAGTCAGAAAATCATGAACGGAGCATTCACTGAAACCAATGTCTATCGATTTGAATGTTGACATAGTATCGTTGCCTCATGACATGCGGTTAAGCCGGAAGCTCTTGGAGAGCTTAAGCTGAAACACCTCTTCGAATCTGTGCGAGACGCTCTCTTTGATCCCGTTGAAATCCACGCCACGATTAAGATACTCCTTCATGGACGTTATCGTTGAGCTGGACATTCCGCATGGTTCGATCATTGAGAAATACTTCATGTCTGTGTTCACGTTCAATGCAAATCCATGGAAGGTGACCCAGTTTCTTACTGCCGCTCCGATCGAAGCAATTTTCCTTTTTCCCACCCACACACCCGTCTTCCCTTTGCCTTCCACTCGTTCCGCCTTGATACCGAACTCATCCAGTGCTAGGATTATTGTTTCTTCGATGCTCCAGAGGAAGTGATGTATGTTACGGTCCCTTACGTCTAAGTCGAGGATTGGATAACCCACTAATTGGCCGGGACCATGATATGTCCATTGACCCCCCCTTTCGATTCTAATTACAGGGACCCCGTTTACTTCAATGGGAATTTCACTTGCTACAGCTTTGCCGACGGTAAATATGTGTGGATGCTCGACCAGGATTAGTGTGTCAGGAATCTGATGATTTAAACGTTGAACGATCAGGCTGTGTTGTAGATCCCAGACCTGTTTGTATTCACGGAGCCCTAGATCGAGAAGGTTTCCCGCTATCATTTTCCTGATTATTCTCTGATCTTGTGCTCTTAAAGTCTCGGCGCGTTGAAGTGCGTGCGTGTGTTAGTCAGCGTTTCCTTTTCAGGCTGTGTTCTCTTCTGCCTTTGGCAGTTAGACTGTAGCTGAAAGGAGCGATTAAGTCTCTCTCGACTAGAAATGCTATGGCTCGTTGAAGCACATCATAAGAGGCTTTCTCTTCAAATGCTTTATACAGAGAGGCGACCGTGACGTTAAGCCTACCTCGGTTATCCGCTTCGTGGAGGAAGACAAGGATTTCCTCCGCCAACCTTCGGATCTCAACCATGAACGACTCTCTCCAAGATAGAATCGACTATGATGAGTTTATGCCTTGTTGTGACCGATGCATTAATAGTTGGTCAATGTCGATAAACAGAAACACCGGTGATCGACGGGTCGTCTCAGATGAAAGATGCATCAAAAAAATTCTCTCTGCCGAATGTGCAGATTCCTGAAATAGTACCCATTACGATGCAGACCTTTATGCAGTACTTCAAAGGTTTCGAGAAGGTGACTGCCGTTAAGGAGATTTTCGGAGATGATACGATCAAGGTGCTCTCGGAGCTCAAAGTTGAGTTCTTTAGTTCCAAATTTGGTTACATGGGTGTGAGCGATGAGGATGGCCACCTTATTGTGAGTGCGTACTACTTGAAGAATGGTGAGCCTGTCAGCAAGTATCTTGATGTAATTCACGAACTCGTACATGTGAAACAGTATAGGGAAGGTAAAGCATTATTCGACGAGTCATTTGAATACCACGATCGGCCAACTGAATTAGAGGCTTACAAGCATGCAGTTACTGAAGCTCGCAGACTCGGACTATCGGACGCTGAAATCTTCGAATACCTGCGCGTCGACTGGATGAACGATGATGAGGTTCGCAAGCTGGCTCGGAACATAGGAGTGAAGCCTCCGCCTAGACGCGACGGAGAACGCGTCAGGTAGCTAGTGGTTAGACCTAATTGTTTTCACTTTTGTATGATGTGGATTGCCTTTCCTTTAGCTGCTTCAGCGGCTTCCATTATTGCCTCAGGCAATGTTGGATGCGGATGAATCGTGAAACCGATATCCTCGAGTGTTGCGCCCATCTCGACGGCGAGTGCGGCTTCACTGATCAGGTCCGATGCTTCTGGTCCTATAATATTCACGCCAAGAACTAGCTCTGATTCCTTGTCAGCAACGATTTTGACGAAACCTTCGCTTTCTCCAGCAAGCAAAGCTCGCCCTAAGGCGCTGAATGGGAATTTGCCGACTATAGGGTCATATCCTTTCTCCCTTGCCTGTTCCTCCGTTAGTCCGACTGACGCTATCTCAGGGTCTGTAAATATCGCCCAAGCTATGCCTCGATAATCGGCTTCACTGTTCATGCCAGCAATTACTTCAGCTGCTACTATTCCGTCTTTTGAGGCTTTGTGGGCGAATAGTGGTGGACCGATTACGTCACCTATTGCGTAAATTCCTATTACGTTAGTTTGCAATTTTTTGTTGACTGAAATCCAGCCTTGCTGCTCCGTCTTGACGCCTGTTTTCTCTAAACCAAGCTGATTGCTATTGGGATGTCTTCCGACGGAAACGAGTACTTTGTCGCATGGAAATGCGACCTCTTTCCCATCTTCAAGAATCGCGAATACTTTACCTTCGCGATACTCCTTAGCTCTTGACTTCACATGATACTCAATACCTAGTTTTCGGAGCGAGCGTTCTACTACCTTTATAATCTCAACGTCCATAACAACTCCAGGAAGTAATTGATCTAGTAATTCGATTATGGTCACTTTGCTACCGAGCTGAGCGTACATGGTTGCCATTTCTAAGCCAGAAACTCCGGCGCCAACGACCACCAGGTTCCTCGGTACTTGGCGTAGCGCGAGCATCTCCGTTGTTGTAACTACTGTCGCGCCGTCAAATTTGAAGCCAGGAATCTCCACCGGACGAGTACCTGTGGCGATTATAGTGCTCTTTGCCTCAATTGTTTCAGTTGCTACGGCTGTTTTGACTTCGATAGTATTGGGTCCGACGAATTTAGCATCTCCTTTGATAATCCTGACATGATTGTTCTTGCAGAGATATTCGACACCTGATACGAGACGATTTACGACACCCTCTTTCCATGTTTGAAGCTTGGCCATATCAACTCCTATGCTGCCAACTTCCAGGCCTATCTGCTCGGCCGCTTCGAGTCTATTTTTCAATTTTGCGACTCGGATGAGCGCTTTTGATGGGATACATCCGATGTTTAGGCAGACTCCTCCAAGTTTTTCTCTCTCAACAAGTACGGTATCCTTTCCAAGCTGGCCGAGTCTGATCGCTGCGACATAACCTCCAGGACCACCGCCGATCACAACGACCTCTGCTTTCTGAGACATTCACTCCCACTTGGGACGTATGCGGATCGAAATGCACATAATGAGTGTTGTTCACCCTTCGCATTTTCTGCAATGATCAGCGGATCCTCTGTTTCATAACAGGCTACGATGTCGGTAATTGACTGAGAACTAAAATCACACCTGAAGGAAGTGAGATTGAGTGGCACTTTAGTGAATTTGCCCATCGCCTTCGGATTGGCGGCCGCTCTCTGCTGGGGAACATCTGATTTCGCGGCGAAAATATCTGCAGATAGAATTGGTGCTCTTAGAACTTCACTTTTCCTGCAATATATCGGGAGTCTGCTTCTTTTCGTGATGACGGTTCAAGATCTTTCCCGCCTCTGGCAATTTCCGATGGCAATATACTTCGCGCTCGGATTAGGTGCAATTAACGCTGTTGCCTCATACTCACTGTTCAAGGGATTTGAAGTTGGGCAGCTTATCGTCATTTCGCCAATTGCGAGTAGTTATCCTGCCTTATCTACGATTCTCGCAGTACTATTGCTAAATGAACATGTATCTTCGATTCGGTTCGCTGCCATACTAGCCATTCTCACTGGCATTATACTGGTCTCAATTCAAGACACTCGTCGGAAAATCGATAGACAGCAACTTGCTGCTGGAGTTGGGTACGCTATGATTGCATTTTTCGCGATGGGGTTCATGTTCTTCGCCTTGAAGTGGGTAGTTAGTAGTCTAGGTGCGTTCCTACCTGTATTATTAGTGCGGCTGATGAGCGCGGCTGTGCTCACTGGTGCACTCATACTGAGCCCCAGAGAGGGGCGGCGGGGCAACTGGTCACGTTATTTGCCTATACTTCCTGTGATCGGGGTTGTGGACACTATCGGGAACATATCCTACAATCTGGGAATACTTGGGGGTACGGTATCGGTGGTTTCCACTATCTCAGGCTTGTTTAGTGTAGTTAGCGTGATGCTTGCTTTTGTGGTGTTGAAGGAGCGTTTGACTGCACATCAGATACTGGGGCTACTTGCAATCCTTCTTGGAGTTTCTATAATTGGATATGCAACATGATTACTGAATGAGATCTGTCAAGTTGCTGTGTACTTCGCGAGGACCTTGCCTAGAAATTTCATGGATATATTGCCTCCACTGATGACTACAGCTATCTGTTCCTTCGTTTTTCGACGTTGAGTCATCTTGAGTAAAGCAGCTACTGCAGCTGCTGAAGATGGTTCAACGATGAGATGACATTCCTGAAAAATGGTGAAGACGGCTTTCTCAATTTCGTCTTCAGAAACAAGTTGTATCTCGTCCACGTTCTTCTTGGCAATATTGTAAGTGAATATTCCAGGCTCACGCGGTGCCAAACCGTCAGCGATTGTTCGAGTATCTGATAGGCGAGTTATCTTTCCAGTTTGAATCGACTGGTACATGGAGGACGCTCTCTCAGGTTCCACGCCGATCACCCTAGAAGATGGCCTCAGGCTCTTTATCGCTAGTGAAATTCCTGAGATTAGTCCTCCTCCGCCGATTGGAACTATAACGGTGTCAACATCTGGTAAATCTTCAAGGATTTCGAGCCCGATTGTGCCTTGGCCTGCGATTATGTCAACGTCATCAAATGGGTGGATGAATATGGCTCCCGTAGTTTTCTGAATCTCCATCGCTTTACTGAAACGTTCGTCATGAAAGAGGCCATGTTTTATGACTACGGCTCCGTAATCTTCGATAGCGTTGACCTTCTCATTAACGGCGCTGGTTGGCACGACTATTGTTGCTTTACTACCGACCAAGTGTGCAACGTAGGACACGGCCAAACCATGATTCCCTGAGGATGCGGCAACGAAGCCGCGTTTACGTTCCGTTGGAGAGAGCTTCAGTATCTTGTTAGTTGCCCCACGTACCTTGAAAACTCGGATCGGCTGGAATGTTTCAAGTTTGAGATAGACATCAGCTCCTGTGAGCGTGCTTAAACGAGGGCACCGATAGAGTGGCGTTCGATAGGCGATCTTGAAGGTTCGTTGCCTGGCCGCTTGAATATCGTTTAGACTCACCGAGTTCTCCATTACAACATGACCTGGTTCTCTGTTCTCTTCGGAATCACATCATGTTGTGTCCAAAGTGCCGCTGAACGCGGGGTTGGATTAGAAAGTAAATGATCACTGTGTTTGCAATCAGGTAGATACCTTCACCAATCGTTGGTCGTACGAACAACAGGAAGACCGAGAATATGATGCTAAAAATCGTCAATCCTATAGCGCCGATCCACGCCCAGGATTTACCAGTCCAAAGACCGAACGCAAGACAGAAACTTAGCGCTGCGAGGATTACGAGAAATGTGGCGACTGATTCTAACGTCCAGTCTGCACCACGTCTCCCGATTGCGCCCACGAAGAGCAAGATGCCGAGTATGATTTCAAGAACAACAAGTACGGTTATACCGCTTGGCCTATCTCCATGAGACAAGTAGCTAAGCCTTCTTTTCAGACAATAACTGGCGAATTTGAGCCGCCAGTTTCGACCGTTGAGTTTCGTCCTTGCATGAAATCCATTGAAGCTTCAGATAAAAAACGTCGCTCTCTTTCGAAACCATGAGTAGTTATCGCCCGAATCCGTCTGCTAGTTGTCACAGTTTAGAGGCGGCAAATATAACTTTAGGTCATTTGCAGTTAAGTGCCCGAACTCTTTTCATTTGTACATCAAATGAGCTTCGAAGAGGTTGAATGATGAAACAAGAATTACCATGTCCAGTTTCAATCCTCTACAGACGTCCCCCTCATCATGCTGTGAGATATCCAGGCCTTCTCCTCAACATCACGAAGCAATCGCTTACGATCCAAAGTCGTCTACAACCTGCGCAACCTCGTCATGTCGCAGGCCAAACAATCGCAGCTTCAGGATACTGGGCGATTTGGTTTGTGTTCAAAGACAAATGGTTTGATGTAGGAAAGTTTTACGATGAATCCAAGAACTGGCTCGGTTATTACTGTGATATTGTTAAACCCATCAGACGCTTAATATCCGGATCAAATACGAGTGTACTTACGGACTTATTTCTGGACATATGGATCACGGATGATGACGAAGTCTACATACTAGATGAAGATGAGCTCGAAGACGCACTCGGACATGGTTTCATTTCGAAAAAACTGGCGGCGAAAGCTAGATCGCAAGTGCAAATGTTAGTGAAAAAGACTAGGAGGCAAGAATTTCCGCCTGCCCAAGTGAAGACGGCTGCGCTTGTCGAAAACGTTACGTAGGGACGCTAAATCAGCTTGGCCTACAGTGGTAGGCTAAACCAGCCTGATTAAGCCTCTTTATGTTCGTTATACTATGACAGGATTGATGGAGAGAGAAAGATGCCTGCCAAGCGGATGATAGAGGCATATGAAGAACGGCCGATTAGAAGTGAGCAGGACTTGTCCGATTTCATCGGAGCGTTAGATGAGGATGAGGGAATACGAATTGAAGGAAAACTAACTAATCATATCGGTGGTGGTTTCATTTTCATAGGGTACTATAGAGCGAGTTATTGTATCAATATCTGTGACAGAGTGTGGAATCCAAAGCTGGGAAAGTATGTCGCAGGTGGAAGGGACGAGTGGTACTATTTTGATACAGCCAAGGAGACTTACGCGTTTGCGGTGAAGGAAGCGAAACGCCCTCTCGTCGCTTGGTTGTATTAGGGATTGATGCCTATCACATTGCAAATTTGCTGGAGAACAGCTTCAGATCTCTCTTTGGAGTATGCGTCGACAGCCTGCATTCTTGCTAGTTTCGATGATTCGGCAACATAATCAGTCAGTGTTCTTAGCGCGTTCGGGGTGTCGAAGTCATCATTCATCCGATTTCTGAACTGTTCTTCTAGTTCGACAGTTGATCGAATTAGCTGCACATTCTTAATTGTTCTTTTTGAGAGTGTAGTTCTTCTGAAGCTTTCCATATCTTTAGAGAGAGACCGAAATTCACGTCTCGACTCTTTCAGAGCCGATTCGGTCATAGTAACTGGTTCTCTGTAATGGTAGTTTGCGAAATACCATCTCAACTCCTGAGCCGAATACTGTTTCAAAGCATCGCGGATTCGCACTACGTTGCCTAACGACTTACTCATTTTCCGTCCTTCAACTGTCAGTAAGCCCGTGTGTAACCAAAATTTTACAAAAGGAGACTTACCGGTTAGGCCTTCCGCTTGAGCAATTTCCGCCTCGTGATGTGGAAACATAAGTTCTGACGCCCCACCATGCAAATCATACGTGTCACCGAAAATCCCCATCGAGATGGCTGTATCCTCGACGTGCCATCCGGGTCGACCACGCCCCCATGGAGAATCCCATGCTGGGCCGCTGTCCTGTTTCCGCCAAACCGAAAAGTCTTCAGGATTCCTTTTCGTCGAGCACAATTCGAATCGTCTGAGGGATAGTTCTTCATGACTCAAATGCGAGAGCGCGCCGTATCGCGGAAATTTGTTCACTTCAAAGTAAACGCCCGTTTCAGTCTCGTAAGCTATTCCCTTCTTGATCATTCCGTCCACTTGAGATATCATCTGGGGAAGATTGTCTGAAGCTCGTTCATAGGTCTGTATCGTGTTTATGTGCAGCGCTTGCATGTCTTCTTTGAATGCTTGCTCGAATTGGCGAGCAAGATCCGTTGGCTCTCGGTTAAGTCTTTTTGCGCGTTCAAAGATTCTGTCGGCTACATCTGTGATATTCATCAGATAATTCACGCTATAGCCAAGATACTTCAGATATCGGGCGATTATGTCGAAAGCGATGTAAGTACGAGCATGTCCAAGATGAGCGTACGCATAAACTGTAGGTCCACAGACAAACATTCTGACCTCTCGGGGTTCACGCGGGAAAGCTTCCTTCCTGCGAGAAAACGAATCGTATATTCGCAGTGTCATCTTTCCCGATACCGACTGCTGCATTACGTCAGGCTCGTATATAGTTCGTCCTGACTTTCATCTCGTCCCTAGTTCCCTAACGAATAAAGATCACTTCAGTACCATTCAATCCTTAGGATGGTCTACTCTGTCGGAGCACCTTCGAAGGTTTGTTCAGGAACTGGCTTCGGCAGGGTATCAACTAGACCGTTCCGCTTTCGACTACTTACGAACCATGAAGGAACCTGAAGTATCAAGCGTGGCCAAGAGCGTACTTGTGATGATTGGAGAAAAACCCAAAGTAAAGACGATTCTAACCAAACAAGAACTGCTTGAGATGACGCCTCGCGAATCAAATGGCGGGGTCGAAGTCGCGGTACCGGTGACATTTCAAATCCCATCCAAACAAATGTCGTCTCGCATAGAAGTACTACGTGATCCGTCGGATGACATTGGGACTGGAGGAAAAGTTGAGGATTTCTCGCATTACTTCCGTGATCGGTTCCAGAAAACTGTTTCAGCTTTTCGCGTCCGCCAGGACGTCCGAGACGCATCAACTATAGCTGCAGCTCTACAAACACCTGTGAAAGGCAAAGTGAAGTTTCTAGCTATGATTGTTGAAAAGCGAGAGCGTCGTCAGAAGATATTCCTCCAAATGGATGACCTTGAGGATAGCCTGACGGTTCTTGCGTCCCCAGAAGAGCGTGCTGCCTTCGAGACTGCCCAGAAGGTCCCGCTTGATCAGGTTGTATGCGTTGAAGGACTCAGATCGCAGGGAGATTTGATTGTTGCTAAGCACATACTTCTGCCCGATATTCCAGAACATAAACCCCATTTGGCTGACGAGGAAGTTTGGGCCGTTCTGCTTTCAGATCTGCATGTTGGAAGCAAGAAGTTCCTTGGTGAGCAGATGAGTAGAGTCTTTGATTGGTTGAATTTGAAAGTCGGTAACCATAGTCAGCGAGAGATCGCGTCGCGGACTAAATATGTTATACTCTGTGGTGATATCGTAGATGGGATTGGCATTTATCCTCGACAGGAGCAAGAACTGGCGATTGTGGACTTATACGAGCAGTACATTGAAGCAGCGAAATACATAAGCAGAGTCCCCGATCATATCGAAACAATAATGTTGCCAGGCAATCACGACGCCGTGCGACAGGCTATGCCACAACCACGACTTCCGAGAGACTTTGGAGAACCATTATACGAAGCACGGAAGCTGATTTCGCTGGGTAATCCGTCTGAAGTCTCGTTGCATGGAGTACGATTCCTCCTCCACCACGGTAGGAGTTTAGACGATCTAATCGCAGGCGTGCCGAGCATGGATTTTACACAGCCCGAAAAAGCGATGCGGTTGCAATTGCAATGCCGACATCTCGTACCAGAATATGGGAAGAGAACGCCAATTGCTCCTGAGAAAGAAGATCATCTTGTAATCCAAGATGTACCGGACGTTTTTCAGTCAGGTCACATCCACATTGTGAAGTTTGAGAATTATCGTGGTTGCCAAATAGTAAACTCCGGCGCCTGGCAGGCACAGACTGACTACCAACGTAGGGGTGGTCTGATCCCGACGCCAGGAATCCTCACAACGGTGAACCTACGGACACTTCAAGTGCACCCAATCGATTTTATGAGCGGATAGATGCGGTAAGGGAACTCAAACCCTTTGCCAATATCCGTGCGACCCTGATCGGTTCTGGCAGACGCGAAATTACCGAAGTCTCCACGATTACGTTTCTAGCAACATTCGGTGATGCCCCCTTAACTTCGAAGTAGAGTTGTGGCTCAGCATTCAAGGGCTTGCACCGATACAACCTTCCTGCAGATCGGACGCACCGCCATCGAGTTTCCCAATCTCCAAAATGATCTTTGAGAGCATTCCTCACAGCCCTGTTATCTGGCCGATCTCCACTGATAGCGACGACCGGTTTTTTCAACTTATCAGCCAACCTCGAAATGTCTATAATGTTAAAACCTCCAAACGAGATTCCAGATAACATCACAAAATCGAAACTAAACGCCCTTACAAGTGACTCGAGGACAGATCGGGCATCATTCCCATCCACCTCGATCGTTCCAATCCTCACTCCACGGATCCTTGATCCTCTGAGTAGTACCGCCAGTAAGAGTGCATCACGCTTCTTTGTTTCGTTTGTGGGGAACGATCCGTCGTCTACTCCAACGACAGTCAGCTCACACTGGTACGCCCTTCTGGAGCGATCTTGGTACGTACCCAAACAACCTCCCCGCCAGATTGTCTTCAGCATACGTGTCTGCGATTACTCGTGGAGATACGCCAAGTCTGATCTTCTTTGTTCGGCCGTATCGTCCAAAACTGACGACTCTTGCGTTCAGGATACCCATCACGTCCAGTTCGTTAATCAATCCACTCACGCGTCTCTGCGTCAATGGCTCCAAGTCACTCGCCCCACATAGTTCGTGATAGACTTCGTACACATCTCCTGTTATTGCTCCTCCCGGAAGATGGTTGCTAAGCAAGTATGCCCCAACTAGCAATATCTTTGAGTGTGCAGGTAGCGATTTCAGTACCTCAGAAACTCTATCATGTTCGATCTTCTGCTGCGCCTGGCGGACGTCCTGTTCACTGACGGTCGACGCGCTCTCGCGTTCTGCAAGTTCACCAGCTACTCTAAGAAGGTCCAAGGCCCGTCTTGCATCCCCGTGTTCGCCCGCAGCCAATGCAGCGCATAGGCGAATGGAGTTATCATGTAAGACGCCCTCGAGAAAAGCCAGCTTAGTCCTCTCTAGGAGAATATCGAAGAGTTCGTCAGCTAGATACGGCCTGAATACCACTTCTTCCTCGCTGAGGGAACTAAGTACCCTTGGATCCAAGAATTCTTTGAAGTGGAGATCATTAGATATTCCAACGACGCTTATCCACGAGGCATTGAGATTTTCATTGATCCGCGTCAGTTCGTAAAGCAACGAATCGTCAGCGCTGTGTTTGATTAAGGCATCAATCTCGTCAAGTACTACAAGGAGCGCCGTCCTTCCTGCGCTCATTCCATTTGAGAAACGGTCAAGAAGTTCGCCTACCGCAATTCCAGTAAACGGAACGTCCACGCCGATCGCTCGGCAGATCTCAGCAAGTACACGGTAGTTTGTTCCCGCCATCCTACAATTTATGTAGCTTATTTTCACAGGGGCGCCTATTTCCTCAGCCTTCTTGTGCAACTTGTCCAAGATGAATTTGGTTACAATTGTCTTGCCCGTTCCAGTCTTACCATAAACGAACACGTTGGATATTTTGGCTTGATGAAGAGCTGGAGCTAGGATGCCGGCCAGCCGCTGAATATGTTCATCTCGGTGAGGCAGGTGAGATGGCATGTAGTCGTGCCGCAGCACGTCCCGTTGCGCGAAGATTTTCGCGGTTGTAAGATACTTGTCGAAGATACTTTCAAGAACGTCTGGTGTGGATTCGCGCATGAGAACAATCCTCCAATGGCAATCGGGCAATTGCTCATCGAAATATAACTAACCGTTCTTGTACACGAAACTCAAGTTGTTCGTATGGAAGTTGATACTTAATCAACACAGCATAGTTTGGAATTTTGGTGTCACACTCGAGAAAATGAGATCAATGAACCCCCACACCCCTAAGGTTCCATTAGAAGCAAATTGAGGCTGTTTGATCGTGCTAGATGGTAGGTGGAAAAAAAAGCCGTTGGTAGGTAAGTCGTTGATTGCATAAAGAATGTGGTATCTAGAAAATCAGATGGTATACTCGAGCGTAGTAATTCTAACCCAAAGAGCGTGTGATTGTTAGAAATATTTGGTTTTGTCCAGTCGAAATCAAGGGGTTAGGGTGGGATTACATGAGAATAGATACTATCACATGTTGACATCTGTTGACTATCGTGTTTACCCCTTCATTTCCACTGTAGGGGGGAATTTTCCTGTAAACATGCTGCCTTTAATTGTTTCACACAACAAATCAACTTATAACATGTTGACATGCGTATTGTGTTGACTGGATTGAAGAAAAAGATTCGCCTCGAGTTTTACGATAGGACTGGGGTCAGACATAGCGTGGCCATGGAGGGAGAACTTACTCCAGACAAGGTTCGAAGATTGCTCGAATATGCTGAGATCGTCTCGGGGCACGAAGCGAGCTCGATCCTCCCAGAACCGCAGGAGAGCAAGATGAGTAGATTACTGGATGTCATCAATACTCGACACTCCGACCGTGACTTTGATTCTCGTGAAGTGTGGAAGGAATATCGGGAGACTTGGGGCGATGACTTCAGCTTAGGTGCAGTGTCAACATACCTATCTCGCTTGGCTGACCGTGGTACTCTTGAGAGATCAGGATCGTCAGCACATTGGCAGTATCGGCTTAGACATTCTCCGGCCGTGACGGGTTGACAGGAGCCCCTAAGCTGGAAAGGAGTTTATCGTTCAACTTGTATCGAAAAGGCGGACGCTCGGTCTCACGGTCAACATAACCTTCCAGATACAGCCTCTTCATGAGCCGCGACATATGCTCCCTCGACTTGTTCACCCGTTTGCCCAATTCTGGAGCACGTAGTGGGCCGTCCTTCAGGATTTGAAGGGTTTCGCGTTCCGTCGGTGTCAGCCTATCTAGAACAGGATCCTCGTGGAGAGCTCGAGATTGCGATGGTAGCGGGATTTGTCTTGACCGAAGATTTTCCAGATCATGGATTATTTGCTTGTGCTGCGTAGACATGTTTGCGATAGATTGCTCCAACTCTTGGCATCTCGATTCAAATCTCGCATCTGAACTTCGGAACTCAGCAGAATCTGACGCTATTGCGCGTACAACATCTCGCATCTGACTCGAGATCTGTTCTAATGATTCGATCCGGGGGGAAAGCGCTCCTACGATCACATTCACGTAGGATGTTGCTTCCCTGAGAGCTTGCTTGCTCTCCCTAAACCCTTTCAAAGCCCATCTCGCACCGAGAAGGCTCACCGTTAGTAGTACAACGGACATAACAGTCGAATAGAACGCTAGAACATTCATTCTAGAGCCCCTCGAGACGTGATGTCACACCTCTCTGATGACATCACATACATACGGGGAAGATGTATCTTTGGGTCACAGTAATGTCACAGATGGTCGACAAAATGAGGGGAAAATGCATGGAACGGTACATTCTGCATCGATACAACTTTGGAGTGGAAATCACCATCTCACATGAACATCACCCGAAGGCAACATCACGTGATATCACTTCAGTGTCAGAGTATGTCCTTGAAGCTTTCTCTCTTGGCGAGGGCAGAGGTGAAATCCAACAGCTTAGGCTTGAGATAGTCTACAATCGACTTCTCGTTTCCTGAGAGTTTGGCGTCCTCCACATAAGAGTTGATCATGTCAGATAGTTCGAGAAATGGCTGCAATGAAGCGTTATCGAATAATTCTAGGTATGCCAGAAGTAAAATCGTGAATATTGAACGGATTACGTTGTTTTGCGCCTGTATTAGGGTTCTATTATAGGCTCCGCGGCTGATACGCGTCTTAGATGGCCTGCACATGCGTTTCTGTGACTTTTTGACTACGGCGCTAGAGGTCAACGAGTCGGTTAGGAGTGTCTCAAGCTGCGATACTGTTAGCTGACTCTGGGCCAGGAGCATCTTGCATATCGGATCGCGAATAAGGCTTCGAACGGAATCTCTAACTTGTAAGAGATCGTTTTGGTCCGACAGACGACCCGCCCTCTGGATACATTTTCGTATTCGCCATTAAGTCTTCTGACTCGAACAATATGAATGTCATGTAATCTTGAAATAAGTCGCCAGCCAAGAACGAGTTAAGGGCAGGTTCAGATGGGAAGGCGAAGACGCAGAGTCATCAAAGTCGTGAAAAAGAAACTTCCTTCCGTTTTCACTTGTCCTTCATGCGGGGAAGAATCCATACGGGTGATAATGCCGCAAGGTTCGGGCCCAGCCGTTGTTCAGTGTGGATCGTGTGGAATCAAACAGGAATTCGAGGCCACACCGTCAAGCCAAATTGTCGACATATATTGTAAATTTACGGACAATTTCTACGCGAAAACTAAACCAACGCCACAGGCACCAACTTCCTAGAATTGCATGACCTCTTTACTGTTAAATCATGGTATGTGTTTCTCTCTGCTAGGCTCCATGATTGACAACTCTCCTTGTAAATGATCATGAGAGTTACTCTCGCAAGTTAAGAGAAGAGTTCGATAGGGTACACGGAGTAGCACGGCTCGCTAGATCTAAGGGTCTAGATCCGTCTCCCGAACCGGAATCTCTGCTAACTGTTGACGTGGCAGAACGAGTAGAGAAAGCTGTAGGACCCAGGGGAATAGCCGAGAGAATCCGTGAACTTTCTACGCTTCTAAAATCCCGTGAATCAGTCTCACTCTATCGCGAACTAACTGCCCTGAAGATCGCTGAGGAAATTGCACTACAGGGTCAGGGAGGAAACGAGGAAGCAGCCGCAGAACAGGCAGTTCGCACTGCATCAGCTATCTTGGACGAGGGCGTCACAGCGGCACCAATCGAAGGCATTTCAAGTGTTCGCGTTAGAGCAAACCAGGATGGAAGCAAGTATTTGGCAGTCTATTTCGCCGGTCCGATCAGATCAGCAGGTGGAACGGACATGGCGCTGATTGTTGTGATAGCCGATTATGTTCGACATCAACTTGGCTTGGGGCGCTACAAAGGAACAGAACTGGAAGCCAAGAGATTCGTCGAAGAACTCAGATTGTACGAGAGGGAGGTTGCACGTTTCCAGTTCAAAGTTTCAGATGAGGAGCTCTTCAACGCAATTATGCGTGTACCAGTTGAAGTCAACGGAGTAGAAACTGACCCCTTCGAAGTCACTTCCTATAGGAATATTCCGAGAGTAGAGACCAATCGAGTGCGTGGAGGAGCACTCAGAGTTGTGCATGACGGCTTGATAGGGAGAAGTCACAAAGTGCTGAAAATGATTGATAGCCTCGGAATAGAAGGATGGAGTTGGCTCAAGGACATCAAACCACCCGTGGCAGAAGCTGACGAAGCTCGTGAATTCATGTTTATGGAGGACGTCCTTGGTGGACGACCGATATTCTCATTTCCACAAATTCAGGGCGGTTTCAGACTAAGATATGGTCGAGCGCGCAACACTGGACTAGCTGCCGTAGGGATTCATCCATCTACAATGGTCGTCCTCAGACGATTCATTGCCGTTGGCACGCAGCTTAGACTCGAGAAACCCGGAAAAGCAGGTATTGCAGCTGCAGTTGATTCGATTGAACCGCCTATTGTTAAGCTGAAAGATGGGTCAGTTCTCAAATTATCAAACCCCAGAGAGGCAGAAATGCTCCTCGATTCGAATGAGATAGAAAAAGTCCTGTTTCTCGGAGATATTCTAGTCGGATACGGCGAGTTCCTAGAAAACAATCGACCGCTTCTTCCCTCAGGATTCGTAGAAGCATGGTGGCAGGAACTGCTCTCACTCGAAGTCACGAAGTTCGAGAATGTTAGCGACTTTTGCAAACACATTCGAATGGGCAGTCAAGAAATCAACTCTTTCCAAACAGGAACGGATCCGACAGCCGAGCAGGCGCTCGTCATCTCGAAGCGTTCGAGTGTTCCGCTCCATCCGCGTTACACATATTTCTGGGAAAACATCGGAGTGGAGCAATTTGATTATCTTCGCTCAAAACTATTCGACCCGCAGGTCTCCGTTACTTCACGAAATCAAATACGAATCAAACACGATCCCAAGATTAAGGAAATCTTCGACGACCTATGTTTGCCCCACAAAATGGTCAGCGGAGATATTGTCTTGGACATAGTGGAGAGTGCGATATTGTACGACTCACTAGGTTTGGAGGTTAATTCAACCAATCTAGTTGGAAACGATGTGTTTGAGAAAATATTCAGCGCTTCGGGAATCCACATGATGAAGAAAAGCCCAGTGTACGTTGGGGCAAGGATGGGACGACCCGAAAAAGCAAAACAACGAGAAATGCGCCCAAACGTTCACTGCTTGTTCCCGATAGGTTTGGCAGGCGGCCCAAGACGAAGCATCATAGAAGCTGCAGCAAATCACTCACTAATTTCGGTTGAACTTGCAAGCCGTAAGTGCGGCAAGTGCGGGAGCATCACGCACACATTACTTTGCGAAAAATGTGGAGAGAAAACTGAACTCAAACCCGTATGTCCAAAGTGTGGCATTGAATCGAAGGGAGAGAATTGTCCGTCATGCAGAGGAAAAACTGAACTATTCACCAGACGGAGTATATCCGTCCGCGAACTCCTCTCCCGCGCAGAGAAGAAATTGGCTCTCACAGTGGTTCCAGAGTCAGTGAAAGGCGTAAGAGGATTAACCAATGCAACCAGGACGCCGGAACCTATCGAAAAGGGTTTGATCCGAGCTAAGCACGACGTATCCGTGTTCAAGGATGGCACTATAAGATTTGACGCAACCAACGCGCCGCTGACACACTTCACTCCAGAAGAGGTACGTGTCAACTTTCAAAAATTGATCAGCCTGGGCTACAATTACGATGTGATCGAGAACCCGGTGAAATCTGACACTCAATGTTTGAGTTTGAGAGTGCACGATATTATTGTCCCTGAGCAATGTGGAGATTACTTTGTCAAAGTGGCGAAGTTCCTTGACGAGATGCTTCAAACTTTCTATGGAATACCCCCCTTCTACAAGGTTAAGAGCAGAGATGATATTGTAGGTCATTTGGTCGTCGGCCTATCACCTCATACGTCCGTGGGCGTTATCGGTAGAATCGTAGGATTTACGCGTGCCAACGTTTGTTTCGCACACCCGTTTTGGCATGCTGCTAAGAGAAGAGATTGCGACGGTGACGAAGACTCAGTAAGTCTCGCTCTGGACATTCTCCTTAATTTTTCGAAAAGCTTTCTTCCCTCTAGAATTGGCGGCATAATGGACGCACCGATTCTACTCACAGTTGCGATCAAGCCGACTGAAATCGCCCGCCAAGCTTACAATCTTGAAACAGCCGAACGATTGCCTCTCAGATTCTATCAAGAAACGCAGAACCGTAGCGATCCGAAACGACTAAGCGCTGTAATAGAAACAGTCAACGCTCGATTAGGGACGACCACTATCTTGGATTCTCTGGGTTACACACTACCCGTCAGTGACGTTAATTCTGGAAATATCGAGAGCACGTACAAGAAGCTTGGCAGTATGCTAGACAAAGTAACTGAACAATTGAAGGTTGCAGAAACCGTTAAGGCAGTCGACGCAGCTGAAGTCGCTAGACGAGTTCTATCCACTCATTTCATGCGGGATCTTACCGGCAACCTCAAAGCCTTTGCCGCACAGCGATTCAGATGCACAAAGTGCAACGCGAAATTCAGGCGTGTACCCCTAAAAGGGACATGTCCTCGTTGCGGAGGAAAACTCTCGTTGACCGTATACAAGGGAGGCGTGGAAAAGTACTTGACCGTGGCACAAGATTTGGTTGATAAATACAACCTGGGGAATTATCACACTCAACGTCTAAGGCTATTGAAACAAGAAATCGACTCAATGTTCAAGGAAACAGAAGAGAAGAAGCAACCGTCGCTAGCGCAGTTCGTGTGAGATGAGGATATGAGCCGCCGGGAAATTCCACATCCAAAAGCATACCTCAAATCAAAGAGAAACGTCAAGGCCGGATTGATATCACGCAGTAAAATACTTCGCGCACTTGATGATAAGGCAAAATCTGCAAAGGATATTTCACGAGACACCTCGCTCTCGTATACATGTGTAGTCTACCATCTTACCTCATTAAAGAGAGATCAACTCGTCCAACATTTGACAAAAACTAAACCGTTTACGTGGGGCCTTACGCCTTACGGGCAGCAAAAACTGCCGATGTAACGAAATCTACAAACAACTAATTACACGCGATTCCTTACTGGTGCCTGTTAGACAATTCCGAGGCAAGATGTTATGCATGCTTTGGTCAAATATGTTACTGAACCTAAACTGACCAAGCCTGTAATGGTTTGCGGCCTCCCGGGAATAGGATCAGTAGCGTGGCTTGCAGTTAATCATCTTCAAAAAGAATTGACGGCAGAACTCTTCGCAGAAGTTTACTCTCCGGCGTTCTCGCCGAAAGTCTGGTTGACCGACGAAGGAATTGTCAAGTTAATGAAAGGCGAGTTCTATTTTTGGATTAATACAGCAGGAGGATCGGACCTCGTACTTTTCAGCGCCAACGAGCAACCGTACTCGCCGGAAGGCCAGTACGAACTCGCGGACGTCGTCTTGGAACTGGCGCAGAGATTTCACGTGCAGCAGGTTATAACAATGGGTGGCATGGCGACTGATAGCTTCACTGAGCATCCTAAAGTCTATGTGGGCGGAACCGACGCTGACCTTGTTAAAGAAGTAGAAGCAATAGGTGGTGTCAAACTTGCCGGTGGTGCAATCACCGGAACAAATGGTTTAATCTTCGGTCTTGCAAAACCAAAGAGCATTTCAGCAATTTGCCTACTTGCTGAAACTCCTGGATATCTTTCTCTAGATGCTAACGCAGCAAAGTCGGCACTGGAAATGTCGGCCAAGATCCTTGGAATGCAATTGGACTATTCGGCGCTTGAGAAGCAAGCGAGAGAGAATTCTGACGCGGTTCACAAGGCACGAGACCTGTCCCGAAACAACTTGCCTCGAGACCGAGATCTATCGTACGTGAGCTAATAATCCGTGGTTACGATGAAAGTGATGTGTAACCAATGTGGTATGATTCTTGACCTTATGCAATCCCAATCCTTCGCGATGGAGGGGCAAAATCAGTTGAAAACCTTCTATTTCTGTTCAAGTGACCATATGACGAGGTTTGCTGAGAGAAAAAACATCCAATTGAGCAAGGATTAACTCTTGAAGAGAGTTATGTCTAGCTGGACGAGCCAATTGTCGACTTCTGAAGATCTGAAAACTGCATCTGAAATCTTTGGGGCTCTAGGAAACATTGTTCGCCTTCGTATACTTCTCATGTTAATGGACACGAAAAAGCCACTTCACATAACTGCAGTTGCAAGCATCTTAAAGATGGATTATGGGGGAATATACCGGCACGTTGAGGTTCTGCGCGAGGCTGGATTGATACAAGTTTACGAGGTTGGAAGATCGCGTGTCCTCTCGCCGCTTAATATTGAGACCGTGAAAGACTTGATTGGAAAAGCTAAAACCTTTAACAGAAAACATTGATATTATGCTCGTATCATCATAACGGTATGCTTTTTTCATACGAATGTCATATTGTAACAGTTAAGTAGTTGCAGCTTTCTGTGCGCAGAGTTAGTGTTTCGCATGGGGGAAGGAATCGGCCCGAGGACAGTTGCTGGGAGTAGTAGAGGGTCTTCCTCAAATGCGATTGTCATTGGATTGCCAATTTTACTGATTGCCGGGCGTAACAATGATCGTTAGTCTCGCTGGTGGGGTAGGAGCCGCCAGGTTCCTTGAGGGACTTATTCGAATTGTTCCGCAGAGAAAATTAACGGTCATCGGAAACGTCGGGGATGACATGGAAATCTACGGACTTCATGTCTCGCCCGATCTTGATATAGTCACATACACGCTGTCCGGCGTAGTTGACACCTCTCAAGGTTGGGGAATCAGAAATGACACGTTCTCATTCTTGTCAGCACTGCGAAGATTCGGCTATGAAACATGGTTTAACATAGGAGACCAAGATCTCGCAACCCACACTTTCCGCACAGATCAACTTCGTAAAGGTCGAAACCTATCACAAGTGACTGCAATAATTACAAAACGGTTCGGGCTCCGACTTCGCCTCCTACCTGCGACTAACAACAGTTTTCAGACTTACGTTACATGCCATGGAACACAAAGACACTTCCAAGAATACATGGTTAAGTTGCAAACCAGACCACGCGTGGAACAAGTATCATTCCATGGAGCCGCGTCTGCAGAACCGGCGCATGACGTAATCCGATCCATCCGCCAGGCGCGCGGCACGATCATCTGCCCAAGTAACCCAATAGTCAGCATAGGAGCAATCCTAAATGTACCGCGGATCCACAATGCGCTACGCAATACCGCAAGCAAAATCGTAGCGATCAGTCCTATCGTGCGAGGCAAGACGATTAAGGGGCCTGCAGACAAATTAATGAACGCAGTTGGGATCGAGCCAACTGCGATCGGCGTTGCAGAGGTTTATCGGGATTTTCTGGACGTATTGATTCTTGATAGACAGGACAAGCGTTTAGCAAAGAAAGTTGAAGGGCTGGGCATCAAGGCTGTAGTTGCTAACACGATTATGACTACTCTCGAAGATAAGATCAGACTAGCAAGAACGGCAATGAGTGAATTCTCGTGATGTGTAGATCTTCGTTCGCAAACATTCATGCAATAGTGCCAGTCAACGTACCAAACGGATCTAAGGAGCGACTATCAAATCGACTAGCCGCGTTTCAGAGAGCTAACCTAACGATTGCTATGCTCATTAACGTATTATCAGCGTTGAAACAGTCCAGTTCGGTCGAGTCAATCGCCGTTGTTTGCGCTGATAAGAAGGTGCAGTCGGTAGTCGAAAGACTTGGTGCAACCTTCCTCTGGGAGGGCAGGCGCCGAGGATTGAATCCCGCTCTAAACTTCGCGATGAGGCAGGTCCCTTCTGATTCGTCGATTCTAATCATTCATGCGGACCTACCATTACTTGCTTCATACGACGTAGATAATTTAGTAAAACATGCAGGGAATTGCTCTCTTGTACTTGTGCCCTCGAAAGACGGAATGGGAACAAATGCAATTCTGATGCGGTCGCCGAATATGATTCAGCTTGCATTTGGCAAACGAAGTTTCTATAGGCACGAGTTATTTGCAAGGCGGACGAAGTTGCCCTTTCGAGTCATCAGCATTCATGGTATAGCGTTCGACATAGACGACGAACAGGATTTGGACGAACTAGTAAAGCACTACGCCAACAGACAGACTCGGCGAATGATGAAGAGAATTTTCGAACCGGAAATAGTCGAAATGGCACCTATACTAACAAGGTCGCACTAGCTAGAATTTCATATACGCCTGCTAACCTTCAACGTAACCATCGGATACTGCGCTGGGAAACTTTAATTCTTCCTCCTATTGCTCACCCGAAGTGACTTCACATGTCATCAGCCAGAGAGAAGAGACGTAAACGCGAAGCACCGATTCCAGCTGCAAGCGCAGGACTACTCAGATTCTTCGAAGAAGACACTCCTGGGATCAAAGTCGGTCCTGAAGTCGTCTTGATGATGTCCATCGGGCTGGTCGCTGTAAGCCTTTTCATACATCTTGTTTTCAAGTAGACCTCTGAAAATCGATAAGTTGCATCTGCATTACGGCGGGTAAGGGGCCCGCTTTGATACCGAGTTTAGTCTCTATTTGATTAGCCAGCACATCGGTATAGCCAGTGAAAACGTAGACTCTTCGAGGATTAATTTGACTTACGAACTCAATTAACTGCTCGAAATCAGCGTGACTACTCAGCGGGAAAGCTGCACAACTTCGAAATGCTTGTCTGATTGCCCAGCCTGTTGCGAATGCGCGAGACGCGTTATGCGGCAGATGATCACCATGACCAGTCGTAATGTATATGCAGTCACCATTCTTCAGTGCTCGTTTTCCCTCAGGCGTTGACGAATCGAGAAATTCGAGCTCAATGCCGTTCCTATGATAGACATCGTTTGCGTGCGCAATTGTCGGACTACAAACAACAGGCACGTTCGTATATACATTGAATAGGCGAACTACTTCTTGGGGTTTGCCGGACGAATACACTTGAAAGGTAGGTACTTTCTTCCTTTTGATCTCGGTCATTGTCCATCTGATGATGTCAGCATACATCGTGTTTCTGCGTGGAAACGTATATGACGGATGACCATACGTACCCTCAATGATCAAATAGTCACAGGATTTTCCTTCGGCTGCTTGCGTTGTCAGAGTGTCAACGCAGTTGATATCGCCCGTGTATATGGTCCTAAACTTAGGTGTCTCCACCTCAAATTGACATGAACCAAGCATATGTCCAGCATTCAGAGCTCTTACTGTGACATCACCGATCTCTACTGATTCTCCAATTTGGAGTGTCTGCACTCTTTTCACTTCGCGTTTTCTAAGAGCCTGATATATTTGCAGGGTTTCAAATGTGGAGAATTTCTTCGCTGAAGTACCAAAGCCATATGTGTGATCTGAATGTGCGTGTGTAATGAATACGTTCCACTCTGCATGGAGACGTCGACCTGGTGTTGGATCGAATAGCAATCGAGTTCTGCCGGAGTCTACGACTATACCATTGGCCCATCCGATCTTATCCAATTGTTTCGCACTCAATAGGAAGCTACTTCGGAAGTGGCTGAAGCATATTGACCGAATCGGATTTCTTTCAGTTCATCTTTGGTGAGTCTACGTTTTTCGATCTTTGAGGGGTCGGATGCAACAAGGCTGCTGTTTCCGAGAGGGTCTTCTAATATCATGATGAAACGAGGTTCTGCATTTCTCGCGTTACATATTTTGTCAAGAATCTTCTGGCCAAGTTTGACGTGTTCTGCATCTGCCGAGCTCAGCATGAAGGTTAGTGCATCTTCCACTCTTGACAACACACCTTCAACATTCGTGACGAATCCTTCACTATTTGGGCCAGGTGTGATCGTTGCTCCGAATTCGGGGATGCTGATAGTGGCAGTGCCTGATTTAATGACTTTAATGTCGAGATCTGCAAGTGAATTTATCTTGGCTTGAATACGGATCGGTTCTCGTTTCTCCAAAGATAATACGTCAGTATGCCTGTATCCGCACTTGGAACATTTTGTAGTGTTGAATAATACAGTTCCGAAATGTTCCATATTGTATTCTGTTTGACTAATGACCACGTGATCCGAGTCACAAGAGGGGCGGCGAATTCCTGACGTCAAATTGGTCTCGGAAGATGCCAAATTTACCTTATCTTGGCTATGCTGCGGTATCTTATGAAGGTTAGAGTCAGCGAAAGTGTTGATTCATATTTTCACCCATCTCTCGAATCTATATCGGTCGCATTGGATATTTCACTTGGTATCTGATGGACAAGACAACAGGGCATTCGTGCCCCAGATGCGGATTGGAATCACTCAACATATACTACGAAGAGGGGGCAGATCTACAGTTAGGGGTACATTGTCAGAACTGCGGACTCAAGGGTTATTTCATGAACGGAAGATTAGTTCAACTCGCGACAGCCTGAAGCTTAACATTCTAACCTCCATCTAGGATCCGTATCAATCATACATAATGCTGAAAAGATGGGGATTCTGGTGAATCGTGGGGAGCGAGTTGGCACCGCCCATCTGGTTTTTTGGCTTCTACTCTCTTATGGAATTCATTGCCTTCGCAATTGCGATGGCAGTTGCACTCCAGGCAATGAAAGGTTACACACTGACACGGGAACGTACACTCCTGTACCTGAACATCAGTTTCCTTCTGCTGGGTGCAGGTCTGCTTGTTGATGGCCTAGCTAACCTGGTAGTGCTACTCAGCAGATTTCACAGGAATCTCATCTACCTTTCTCGCTTGGGATACACAATCGACTTCCTAGCCCAACTAGTAGCGTACACTATTCTAGTAGTTGTATACGTTCAACAAACACGTACTTGGAGTGGACAAATTGCCGTTGCCGCGCTTCCAATTGCTTTACTTGAAAGCAATCCATTTACTGAACTCATTCTGATCTTCTTACTGGTCTATATTTCGGCGCAAACCGCTATCAATTACAATGTTAGTAGAACTACAAACTCGCTCTTGGTCTTCGGGGCTTTTGCGTCCCTAGCTCTTGCTCACGTGTTCTTCCTGCTGTTTACGATAGCGCCAATCTTCTTTCCATTTGCACATATTTCGCAACTATTCGGTTGCTTTCTCCTTTTGGGAATGTTGTTCAGGGTGAATCAGTCTCAATGATACCCGACGGGCAGGCTCCCGCAGCAGTACCCGCCGCGAAGTACAGATCACAGTTCAGAATTTTCGTAGACATAATGAGAGTTATTCAACGAGAGGGAAACGAGGCGAAACCAACACGCATTCTGTATGGAGCTAATCTATCGCATGACAGGCTTGTGAAATATCTTGAAGAGCTGAAAGTGTTAGGTGTAATTCAAGAATCTGGGTCAAGTGAGAAGGTTTATGGTCTTACCCAGAAGGGAGTCGAATTCCTCAACAGTTTCAGAAAAGTCGAAGCGTTCGCAGGAGCGTTCGGTTTCAAAATCTGAATCAACGCCGCGTTAAAGTAACAGGGAGTCTCATCATCAATAGCAGGACTTCAAATGCCACGTTACTCGCATGTTCAGCAGGTTGCTGAGCAAACCAAGAAGCCAGATTGGCTACGCGTTAAGTCAGCAACTGGCCAGAATCCCGAAAGAATACGGACAATACTTCGCACTCATAATCTTCACACGGTATGCGAGGAGGCTCATTGTCCAAACGTAGGCGAATGTTGGGGTGGAGGCACTGCGACTTTCATGCTTATGGGGGATATCTGCACACGTGGCTGTCGATTCTGTATGGTGAAAAGCGGAAATCCCAATGGTAGGCTGGACAACTATGAACCCGTCAAGATTGCAAGGGCAATTGCTGATCTAAGATTGAAATATGTTGTGATAACTTCTGTCGACAGGGACGATCTGCAGGACGGCGGTGCAGGACATTTTGCTTCAACGATTAGAGCGATCAAAACGCGTGATCAGAGCGTCGTTACAGAAGTGTTGATACCCGATTTTCGGGCAAATGTAACGTGTATTCGTAAAATTGTTGATGCTGGACCCGAGGTAATCGCGCATAACATTGAAACAACAGCAACCCTGACGCCGAAAATTCGTGATCCGCGAGCAACCTACACACAATCGCTCCAAGTACTCGAGACGATCAAGAAACTGGACCGAGAAGTTTACTCGAAAAGCTCAATCATGCTCGGATTGGGTGAAACCGAAGAAGACCTCGTTAGAACCATGCGGGATTTACGAAAAGTTGACGTTGACATCCTAACCCTAGGTCAATACCTACGTCCCTCTAAAGGGCATATTCCAGTCGTAGAGTTTGTATCAGTATCACAGTTTGAATATTACAAGGAAATTGCTGAAGAAATGGGATTCATGTACGTTGCATCTGGGCCTCTTGTGCGTAGCTCTTACAGAGCGGCAGAATTCTTTGTAGAGGCATTAATTCGACGGAAAAGCGGAACCCTGACTGATATCGCGTGAAGAAAGATTTACAAGCACTGATCAAGGGTTTTGAGTCATCGTAATAATCTTGGGCGTTTAACGTTGACCCTGGAACTCCTGCAGATTATCAAGCCATCTGGTGAGTGCGTCGAGCAGATGGAACCAGAGATTTCACATGATGAATTGAAGCGGCTCTACAAGTTAATGATGTTGGTTCGCAATCTCGACACTCGATCGCTTCAGCTGCAGAGACAGGGCCGAATCGGCTTCTATATCGGCTGTTTAGGCCAAGAAGCAGCACAAATCGGAAGCGCCTATGCACTGAAGCCTGAAGACTGGATTTTTCCTGCATACAGAGAAGTTGGAGCCATGCTTCAGCGTGGAATACCTCTTGAGGATCTCATGAACCAATACTTCGCCAACGCTGAAGATGTCCAGAAAGGACGGCAACTGATGAACCTTTACGGCAGTAAGTCCGTAAACTACGTAACTGGGTCGGCACCAATTGCAACGCAACTTCCCCACGCCGTGGGAGCGGCATTTGCAGCAAAACTTCGCGGGGACAAGATCGTAACCCTCGTGTACTTCGGCGAAGGCGCCACCTCCGCCAATGATTTCCATGCAGGAATGAACTTCGCAGGCGTCTATAAGACACCCACGATATTCTTCTGTCAAAACAATCATTATGCAATATCTCTCCCCGTTGAAAGACAAACAGCAACACAGACGATTGCTGTCAAAGCCAAAGCTTACGGGTTCGAAGGTCAACGTGTCGATGGGAACGATATCCTAGCCGTGTACAGGACCACAAAAGAGGCAGTCGACAGAGCTCGCTCGAACGGCGGCCCCACACTAATCGAAGCGGTCACTTATCGAATGGGACCCCACTCATCCTCCGACGATCCAAAACGGTACCGCTCAAACCAAGAACTCGACGAATGGCAAATGCGCGACCCCCTCGTAAGGTTCAGAAAGTATCTAGAGAGGAAACATATCTGGTCCTCAACGGATGAGGAGAAAGCGCAAGAAGATACAAATCGTCAGATTGATGCTGCAATCGCTCACGCCGAGAAGATACCTCGACCTAGTATTGAAACTCTCTTTACTGACGTTTACGCTGAACTACCTTGGCATCTTCAAGAAGAATTCCAAGAATTGAAGGACGAGGAGGTGGGACGATAGATTGTCGATACTTACCCTCGTTCAAGCCGTGAATCATACACTTCGCGACGAGATGCGTCGCAATGACAATATCATAGTACTTGGAGAAGACGTTGGAGTTGACGGAGGCGTCTTCCGGGCAACAGAAGGTCTTGTCCAAGAATTCGGTCCAAATCGAGTCGTCGATACGCCCCTCGCTGAATCAGGAATAATCGGTATCTCCATCGGAATGGCACTCTACGGCTTGCGACCAGTCCCTGAGATTCAATTCATGGATTTCATTTATCCCGCATTCGATCAGATTCAAAGTGAACTTGCGAAATTCAGGTATCGATCCGGCGGTCAATTTGTCTGCCCGTTAGTAATTCGAACGCCATATGGAGGTGGCATCAGGGGAAGCCATTATCACTCTCAAAGCACTGAAGCATTCTTCGTTCACACACCTGGACTGAAAGTTGTAATTCCTTCAACTCCCTATGATGCCAAAGGATTACTTACGTCAGCACTTCGTGACCTCGACCCAGTCCTGTTTCTTGAACCAAAGAAGATCTACAGAACCGTGCGAGGTGAAGTGCCGGATGAAGAATATACGGTCCCGATAGGCAAAGCAAAAGTTGTCCGTGAAGGAAACGATGTCGTAGTCTTTGCTTACGGAGCCATGCTCCACGTCGCAACGGAAGCAGCAGAATTGGCTGCATCTGCAGGAATCAGCGTGGAAGTTGTCGACCTTCGCACCTTATTACCATTCGATATCGAGACAATAATGGCATCTGTCCAAAAGACAGGGCGAGTAATCATCCTGCACGAAGCATGCAAGACCTGCGGTTTCGGTGCTGAGATTGCTGCGCAAATCGCCGAGCGATCAATACTTCGCCTCAAAGCACCAATCATCAGAGTAGCTGGCTACGACACACCGTTTCCACTCGTCTTGGAAGACAAATACATGCCAAATGCCAAGCGCGTGCTAAGGGCCATCGAAAAAGTCTACAACTTCTAAGGGTCGGTTGAGATTGGTATATGAATTTCGCCTTCCCGACACGGGAGAAGGAGTAGCTGAAGGTGAGGTCGTAAAGTGGCTGGTGAAGGAAGGGACCGAAGTTAAGGAAAACCAACCACTAGTCGAAATAATGACCGACAAAGTCAACGTCGAGATACCCTCACCTAAAGCAGGCACGGTCCTGAAGCTAATGGCTCGAGAAGGAGATGTGGTCAAAGTAGGGCAGGTGCTAATCGTAATAGGTGCAAAAAACGAAATTGCT
>Ga0187780_10000526_pt1 | contig 28772 bp, 23 predicted proteins | sample 1015_Q2_SP10_20__FD_132429 | JGI IMG/M metagenome (GOLD analysis project Ga0187780, IMG submission 132429) | Tropical peat soil microbial communities from peatlands in Department of Meta, Colombia - 1015_Q2_SP10_20_MG | ecosystem: Environmental > Terrestrial > Soil > Wetlands > Peat | place... | reverse complement strand
GGTCCTGGATGCGGCCCTGCGGGATGCCTGCAAGTTCTCTTCCCTTAACACTGTGAAGACATAACGGTTTTGCACAGGTCAATAATTAGGGACTTGACTTTCATAATAATAAAGCGAATTATGTAGACGCCCAAGCCCCTCGCCCCTCAAGTACGCACGTTCGGTTCAGTGGCCTGGTATTTGATTTCCGCCTGAGCGGAGGGCTTTATGACCACGGGGTGTCTGCAGGATACTGCAGTCATTTATCGCAATTTCAACCTCTGCCCGCATTGTGTCTTTCATGGGCAGCAAGCCTTGCTGTGCCGTCTGTGCGAAGGGATGCCCATGATTTCCCGCTCGGATGGAAAATCGTTCCATCTCTTGCTCGCGGACAGGCCTCTTCCCTACCCGATCGAGCGCTCCTCCGGATCAACCGGGAAAATCTCCGTTTGCTTCTGGTATTCCCATGTTCGTCATCCCAAGTCCACATTTTCGACCATCGTTGTTCTGACGGATGCCCGCACCAACCATCCCTTGGTTTTCCGAAGAATCGAAGACGTAGCCGATTTGCTCGCCGAAGAACTTGCGCTCCACGGCAAGCTCGCTCCGTTTTATGAGCTCTCGGAAGAAAAGGCGCAGGCCAACGCGTCCTAGTGGCCCTGGACCAACCTGCAACTCACGCCGTTCACTTCTCAGTTTTTAGGAAGTGCTCCGCCACCACGCTCGGTCTTTCTACGATGCGTTTCTCTTCCGCACAGACCACCAGCCGGAGGAACTGCGCCATGCTCCAAGCCAGTGGAGTGGCGCTCCCCGTGCCTGACCCAAACACAAATTGCGACGCCGTCGGGTCCGCTTGGTCCCACACCTGTTCCGGAATCATGCCGCCCGCGTTGGCGAACCGCTGCATTGCCGTCAGGTACGGCGTGGGGTCCTTGCCCCTTGCAACTTCATACTCTCCACGCTCTCCCGTAAAAATGGGCCATATTCGTCCAACTCCCTCGCCCAGCCATGGCCCACCAAAGTACGTCTCTCCGTAACCATCATGGTTGTATCGTCGAAAGCTGGGCCCATTGGGAGTTTCGATGCGGATCGTCGAGTCAATCACCTGCACGGAGTGAGCGATGATCGGATCGTCGGCCGGCCTGATTCCCAGGCGCACCAGCTCCAGAAATCCCGCGTCTACGACGTCCCGTTTATCCCAAACTCCTCCCCCGTTGCGCACGTCAATCTTCGCGCCATCATTCGGGTCAGTGTTGTTGTTGATGCGTATGTAGTAGCCCTGGCCCGTTCCCGACTTTTCCAGGTGCCCGGTCGTCGTCACCAGCCATTTTTCAAGGTTCGCTGACCAATCGTCCGCAACCTGCAAGTAACGGTCCGCGTTGTCATTCGCACCATTCTTGCGGGCTATGTCCGACGCGCACACCAGCCCAGCAATCTCTGCGGCCATCGTCGAGGGCGAGTAGCCGGACACTTCTTCCCAGCGTTCCTGCTCGGTGGAGGGTCCGCGCGCAACGATGAACTCCGCGGACGGCCTAATGTGCTTGCTCCACGTTTCCGGATCCGTGCGGCCCAATTGCCACGCGAGAATCATGGGATAGGACACTTCGTCCATCTGGATGGCAGTCCAATAAGGCTTCCCATCTAGCCAACTGTTCTGCGGGTACCCGCCGTCCGGCTTCTGCTGCACCGTAAACAGATAATTCAGTGCGCGCTCGGCCGCTGCGCGGTCACCCGCGGCCAATAGCCCTGTCGCAACCTCGTACAAATCGCGCGCCCAGATCAGATGATAGCCGCCCACGCTCGGCTCGCTGGCCTTCACGGCAAATCCCCAAGGGATGCTCATCGAGGCGATCATCGCTCCACGGAAGGTCTTATCCTCATGCGCCTTCAGGACCATAGCTGCGAGCTCAAACATCCGTTCATAGCGCGCATCTACGCGTCTCAGTCCGGCCAGATATTCCTTCCACCCCGCGACATACTCGGCACTGACCACTGTGAACTGACGGGCCAGACTTTTCTTGGCTGTCTCTATAGCCGAAGAAGCGTTTGAACCGAACCCCAGTGCAAAAACAACGTGCGCCGCAGCCGGCAGTTTCGCCGCCTGCAAAACGTTCCCGTCCTGTGCCTTCGCATACTTCCGCGAGAGTGCGTGGTGCAAAAGCAGGTCTGTGCGCCCGTCGCTCGTCCCGACAAATCCGCTTGTCGCTTCTATGAAGCTCGGCGAGCTGATCAGCGCTGCGGCTACGTCGCCTTTCGTTGTGACCAGCGCCTCCCCCTGCGAGTAGCCCGTGTCCCCGTACCCGCTGTTTTTCAGCGCCGGATCGAACAAAACGTAGACCGAGTAGCCCGCCGGCCCGCTGAATGACACATCGATCAACAGCGAATCGCTTTGCGGGTCAGTTACATACGTCTTCGTGAGCTTGAATTCCCCAGCGGGATCGCTGCTCGTTTGCCGGTAGAGAAGCGCGTGCTCGCTCACGCGCTCCAGTGCATGCGCCAAGTCATTCGACTCCATCCAAACCTTCCGTCCGTCGCTGACGGCAAATTCCAGCGTTCGCACGTTCGCTGTATCAAGTCGCGGGTAGTAAACCTCGGTGAGAATTCCGCCCTGCAGCGTGAACCACACTCTCGAGCCCAGGGCAGTGGCCGTGCCCACGGCCTCTTTGCCCCCGGTCGTCCAAGTCGGCAGTTCGCCTGGCCCATTTGGTGCATCCTGTGGGGCGGCGGAGAGCGGCGCTCCGATCCACACGGCAAGGAAGAAAAACGGCGAAAAACTCCTGAGTCTCAATGGCTTCACCTTTCCGTCAACTGCCACGCGCACTTGACACGGCCACTTCCACGACGCAACCCAAGCCTCTGCGTGGCAAAACCCTGCTTCGTCGCATCTATTTCTCAAATGTAAATACGAAAGAGAAGTTTCAGAGGGTTTGAAGCCGTTACAAACCAAAACCCTTGTCTTGCATAGTCTTATGGCGTTTGTTACGTTGTTAAACGCCGGTTGCATCCGTAAGGCAAGGTTTGTATGTCCGAGCAGGACCTGTATCTGCGTCAGGTCGAGAAGGTTGCCAACAGTGGCGTCCTCCACAGCTCCGAGTCGCTCCGTAGACTCTTGCGTTACCTGGCCCGGCACGCCCTGACGCATCCTGGCTCCCCGCTAAAGGAATACCAGATCGCCACCGAGGAATTTGGCCGCCCCCCGGAGTTTGACCCCGCTGTGGACTCTATGGTGCGCGTGCAAGTGGGAAGGCTGCGCTCCAAGATAGCCGAGTACTACGCGACTGAAGGGGCTGAAGACCCCATCCGCCTTGAGGTGCCCAAAGGCACGTACACGCTGGCCTTTCGTCACCGCGAGTCGGAGGTCCATACTCGCCCGAGCGAACCGGTTACGCCGGAAGCCCACCACGTTTCACCCGCAGCCGTCCCGCGCGCCTGGATCGTCGCTGTGACCGCCCTATCCGTTCTTTTGGCCGTAACTCTTGCTGCCCTCTATTTCACTCGACGCGGCGCTTCCGCCGCCAACCCGGCGAACGAGCAGATTGCGCCTCCAGCCCTGCGGGCCTTTTGGAAGCCATTCCTGATCGGTCCTGAGGAGCCCTGGGTCGTCTTCAGCAATGCTGCCTTCATCGGCAGGCCGGAAACGGGCATGCGCTACTTCAATTCCGCCCGCGATCCGAAAAACGCAGTCTGGGATCACTACACCGGCGTGGGTGAAGTCCTTGCCGTGCACAATCTCGACCTCGTATTTGGCTCCCTACACCGCAACCTGCGCGTGAAGCGCGGCAGCCTTTTTTCCCTGGACGACGCCCAGAATAACAACCTGATTTTTGTGGGCTCCCCCTCCGAGAATCTTACCCTCCTCGAGATTCCCGGTTCGCACGAGTTTGTTTTCCAGAGAGTGGACTCTGGCCCTCGCAAGGGTGACCTCGCCGTCGCAAACATTCATCCGCTGCCCGGCGAGGCCAAGTTCTACTTGGCAAGCCTTTCGTCCTCCCCACTCACCGAGGACTTTGCGGTCATTGCCTTTGGACCCGGTTTGAATCCAGCTCATTCCGTGCTGATTATCGCCGGAACCACTACCTTCGGCACTCAGGGCGCCGTCGAGTATGTGTGCAGGCAGGACGCGGTGGAACAGCTCCTCCGCCGGCTCTCGGTCTCCCATTCCGGTGACTTAAAGCCATTCGAAGCGCTCCTTCATGTCAAGGTGGCTAAAGGCGTGCCTGTCGAGTCAGAACTCATTTCTCTGCGCAAGCTCGCTTCCCCCTAGCTCGCCCTCACGCGACACAACCAACTCAAATAGATGAGATGGTGCTTTACGTCTGGCTGGGGCTTCCCTTCAGCGACGCGTCCGCAAGTAGCGCCTGGATCCGCGCTAGCGCCGCGGGGATGGCCTCGCGAACCGGCGCCGAAAGTTGCCGGTCATGTGCGAATGACGCCGCGCCGATGCTTACCAAAAACGCCCGTTGTGGCGCGTGCCCATAGACATGCTCCGCCAAGGCCAAAAGGTGCGCAGGGCTCACCGAGTGCGCCGTCGCGCCCGGCCGACCTGCAGCCGCTTCGATTGATTGAACTTGGATTTGACCCGGAGGGATTGCCGCCGACGCGTCAACAAAAATCGCCAGGTCTGCGTGGCTGATTCTCTCCGCAAGTTCCGGCGTCCACTGCTGCGAGCAGAGTATTTCCGCTCCCGGCTCGCCTTGGTTGGCCTCCATTTGGCGCGCCAGATGCACGGCAACCCCATCGTCTCCGCGAAGCGGGTTGCCGCACGCAAGAAGGATCGCGTGGTTCACTTTCGCCTTCAAATCTCGCTCACCGGCCGCCTCTCCGCCGTGCGGCCGGCGAGTTCATCTTTCACTTCACACTCATCGTGTCGGCGGTGGGCGGGTGCCCCAGCACATGTATGTCGTCCGCCAGAATCCACACTCGCACAAGCCGGAACTCTATACTAGGACGACGGTCACCATACGGAAGAGCATGTGAACAAGTTCTTCTTTCTGTGAGTTCTGAGCCCGCGACTGATCGCATTCCCGCTCTTGCGCACTTCAGAACCCATCGGCGCGTCCAGCCGCTCAAGTGGTTTCGTTTGGGGAATTTGCAGTAGCCGGCTCCTCAAATCCCACCGCTCTGCTAACAGCTCGCTTCAGCAACAACCAATCCTCATCTGCCCGTCCGCCACCGGTGGTCCAAACGCTTCCTTCGGAATCGGCACGCCTTTCAGCGTCATCCAGCACCGCCGGCCCGCGCTGATCAACACCAACACCACACCCACCACGAACATCGCCATCAGGATCGTATCCAGATAGCCAGTTACTATCTCGCCCGGCACTTTCGTCAGCGGCCAGAAAATGTTCTTGATCGAGAGCACGCCCGCCGTCAGTGTCGTCACCCCAACAAATAGCATGGGCACCGCCGTTATCCAGGCGTACTTTGCTTTTCCCATATTGATCAAGAACGTCGTGGTCACTGCCAGAGCAATCGTCGCAAGAAGTTGGTTTCCTGTCCCAAACAACGGCCAGAGCGTTGAAATCGAGCCGGTGTAAATCAGGTAGCCCCACGCAAGCACCACCACGGAAGTCGCCACCAGATTCCCCAGGAGCCACTTGGTGTTCGCAAAAGGCTTGTGTACTTTTCCTAGAAGTTCCTGAAGGACGTATCTCGCCGCGCGTGTTCCCGCGTCAATGGTGGTCAGGATGAAAAGCGCCTCGAACATGATGGCGTAGTGATACCAGTAGCCCATCAACTTCGTCATCCCGGGGAGGCCGCGGAAGATCTGCGCCATTCCTACCGCCAATGACACCGCCCCACCGGTCCGCCCCGCAAGCTTCTCGCCCACTTCCGTCGAGAAGACCTGCAGGTTCACCGTTTGCATTCCCATCTTCGAGAAAACATCTGGCGGCACATTGATGGCGAAATAGTCGCCGGGAAACAGCGAGCACGCCGCAATCAGAGACAGCACTGCTACCATGGATTCCGCCACCATCGCCCCATATCCGATGAAGCGCGCATCCGTCTCTTTGTCAATCATCTTCGGCGTGGTGCCGGATCCCACCAGCGAATGGAATCCGGAAATTGCCCCGCACGCAATGGTCACGAACAGGAACGGGAACAACTTGCCCTTGATGATTGGCCCTCCTCCGTGGACAAATTCCGTGACCGCCGGGAACTTGATGTCCGGGTGCACGATGACTACTCCAATAAGCAGAATTGCGATTGTGCCCAGCTTGACGTACGTCGAGAGATAGTCGCGCGGCGCCAACAGCAACCACACCGGTAGCACGGAAGCGACGAACCCGTACGTCGCCATGAGTACCGTGATCTGGTGTGGGCTGAATGTCAGGTACGAAGCGAACGGCGATATCGCAATCCAGCGTCCACCCACCACTGCCGCAATCAACAGCACCACGCCCACCACGCTGGGAAGCGCCACCTTGATTTGACCCGGCGCGCTCTTGAACATGTACAGCCCCATAAAGATGGCAATTGGAATCGTCATGGCAATCGTGAATACGCCCCACGGACTGTTCGACAGCGCATTCACCACCACGATCCCCAGCCCCGCCAAGGTCACCAGCAGGATGAACAAAAGCGCCAGCATTGCCGCAAGCCCTGCAAACGAACCGATCTCCGTCCGCGCGATTTCGGCCAACGATCTTCCGCCGTGCCTCATCGAAGCCACCAGCACCATGATGTCGTGCACGCATCCGGCCAGCACCGCCCCGATCAAAATCCACAGAAAGCCAGGCGCGAAGCCAAATTGCGCCGCAAGCGTCGGCCCAACCAATGGCCCCGCGCCAGCGATGGCCGCAAAATGGTGCCCGAAGAGAACAAATTTCGGAGCGGGAACAAAGTTGTGACCGTCTTCAAACTTGTGCGCAGGAGTCGTCCGGCGGTCGTCCAGCGCCAAAGCCTTTGCCGCGATAAACGCGCTGTAATACCGGTACGCAATCGCACACACGCACAGTGCTCCAAGAATCACCGGAAGCGTGTTCATCTTCTTGCCCTCTCCGCTGGCATTTTGACCCTAAACCAGACCGCATTTCCATGCCGCAGGCGCCAGCACTCTAACACGAGAGCGAGAATTCACCTCTGCTTCCTCGGTGTGCGTCCAACATTGTTGGGAAACTTCCAGCCCGCCAGCGCAAGGGAGTCGCGCGACTGAGAAACTCGCTTCGCTGGCAGTTTGCACCGTGAAAGCGTGAAGCACCGTTACGAGTGAAGAGTGATTTGAAGCTGAAGACTCACTAGCCGAGTTCGAGGAGCAGATATGTACACTCTAGTTATCACAGGTGTATTACGGCAAGTTGTTGGTGAACCGGGCAGGACTCGAACCTGCAACCCGTTGATTAAGAGTCAACTGCTCTACCAATTGAGCTACCGGTCCACTCGCAATTCTTTATTTTACACACTTCCGATTTTTCTGTCGACACACCGCGACACAACGAATTCGCAAAATTCTCCCGCTGGATGTCCGTTTTTATCTTCCGCGCAGCACAGCCGCCAGATCCCGCGCCACTTTCCGCGCGCGTTCCAGGTCATGAGGATCAAACGAGATCGCTGACACCCGCTGGTGGCCTCCGCCCCCGTAGCGTTCCGCCAGCGTGGCCAGGTTCTGGTCCGCCGTCGCCTGGTTCCACGGATTTGTGCCCAGCGAGACCTTCGCGCGCACCGCCGAAGCGCTCACGCTGACCGAGTACACGCCCTCCGGGTGCAACAGGTATGGAATGAACTTGTTGTACCCTTCCATGTCCAGATCGCTCACGTCGAAGAAGATCACTCCGCCTTTCGACTCGCATCTTTCCCGCAAAACCTCGATGGATTTCCGGTGCCGCTCCAGCAACGGCCCGAGATATTTCGCCACCACCGGCAACTTCACCATTTCTTCGAGCGGCCGGTACGCTAATTCCGGAATGATCTGCGCCGGCACGCCATCGTCTGGTGCCGCTTCGATTACCAGCGCCAATTGCGTCGCTGGCTCCGCCAGTTGCGTCGCAGATTCCGGCGTCGGAAACTGCGCCCCATCGATGATGTCACCCCAGTGAATCAAGTCCGCGAGTGGCGCCGTGTTGTATCCAAATTTCTCCTTCGTCACCGTGGCGATCAGCTTTGTGCAGGACTTGTAATCCGGGTCGTAATACATGTTCTTGCCAGGAGATTTCTTAAAGTATTCCGCGTCCGCCGGCGTCAGAAACGCGCTCTGGTGGTGGTCGAACCACCACGTCACCTTCGGGGAATTTGAGTATTTGAAATCGACGATTACGTTCTCGTCCCCGTCGAACAGCGCGTCCTCCCAAGGATGCTTGGCTCTGTGCGTCATTCCCCTCAGGTGGAATTCCGCCTTGCTGTCAAAATGTTCCCGGTAGAACCGGTAAAACAGAGCGGCTGAGGCAGTGCCATCAAAGCAGCGATCGTGAAAGCACAGTCGAACTTTGGTCATAGAGCTCGAGATTGCCCCGCCTCTCACGGAGTGACCCGGAAGAATACGCAAAGCCTTTTAAGATGGACGCCTCCACACGGAAAGTCAAGTCGAATCCCGCGCCTAATTTTCTTGTAACCTCGCGCAGCGCTTTGAATCACACTATTACGTGGGACCAAAGACCCGCGCCCCGAGGGGACTCATGTCGAGCTGGAAAGAAGGCGAACTGACTTACGCCGACGTCACTCCGAAATCGGTCTATCTCAATCGCCGGCAGATCCTGAAAGCCATGGGGATTGCGGGTACCGTGGCCCTTGGCGGCAAGGCGATCTCTCGCTTGGCGTTCCCGCCCGCCACCGCGAACGCCGGAACCAAATTGAATGTTGCCGTGAAGAGCCCCTTCAGCACCTCGGAGAAGCAAAACACGTTTGACGACGTCACTCACTACAACAATTTCTACGAGTTCGGCACCGACAAGAGTGACCCCTCGCGCAACGCCGGAAAGTTCCGCACCTCGCCGTGGACCGTCTCCGTCGAAGGCGCCGTGAAGAACCGCGCCAAGTACACCATGGACGACCTCCTCAAGCTCGTTCCTCTCGAAGAGCGCATCTATCGTCACCGCTGCGTCGAGGGCTGGTCCATCGTCGTACCCTGGATCGGCTATTCGCTGAACACGCTTCTGAAGCTCGCCCAACCGAACGACAAAGCTAAGTACGTCGCGTTCGAGTCCTACTATGACCGCGACCAAATGCCCTGGGGCGAGCACTCCGGCATAGATCTTCCCTACGTCGAAGGCTTGCGTCTGGATGAGGCCATGCATCCGCTCACACTTCTCTGTGTCGGCATGTACGGTGAATCTCTCCCCAATCAGGACGGCGCGCCGGTCCGCCTAGTCATTCCGTGGAAGTACGGCTTCAAGAGCATCAAGTCCATCGTCAAAATTCGCTTCGTCGAGGGCGAGCCTCGTACGACGTGGAACCTCTACGCCCCCCGCGAGTATGGCTTCTATTCCAACGTCAATCCCAACGTGGATCACCCGCGCTGGAGCCAGGCCACCGAACGCCGTCTCGGCGAATTCTCGCGCCGCAAAACGCTCATGTTCAACGGTTATGGCGACCAGGTCGCCAGCCTCTACACCGGCATGGATCTGAAGAAATACTACTGACGTGCGCAAATTCTTCAGCCAGCTCCTCACCAGCAAGTGGTCGAAGGCCTTCGTCTTTCTTGCGTGCCTCACGCCTCTCGCCTATCTTGGCTCGCGCGCTTACAATGGCAGGCTCACCGCCAATCCCGTCGAATATGTTCAGCACTTCACCGGTGATTGGACGCTGCGTTATCTTCTGATTACTCTTTCCATCACACCCTTGCGTAAGCTTCTCAATTTGCCCGATCTCATCCGGTTCCGACGCATGCTCGGCCTCTTTGCCTTCACCTACGTTTCCCTCCACTTCCTCACCTACCTTTGGCCGGATCAGGGCTTCGAGTTCAGCGGCATGATACGAGACGTGGCCAAGCGCCCCTTCATCACCGTCGGCTTCCTTGGATTCGTATTACTTCTGCCGCTCGCGTTGACTTCGACCACGGGTTGGATTCGCCGTCTCGGCGGCAAACGCTGGCAAGCTCTTCACCGCCTCATCTATGTCATCGCCCTCTGCGGCGTCATCCATTACTACTGGCTCGTCAAGTCCGACCACCGTCTCCCTCTCCTCTACGCCGCCATCCTCGCCGCGCTCCTTCTCTTCCGGCTCGTCTCCTCCCTCCTCAAGCCCCGCCCCGCCGTCGCTGCGTCGCCTGCCGCTCTCCGATAGCACCGCCTTGCAGTCACAATGTCATTCCGAGGGCGGGGTCTGCCCGAGGAATCTGCTTTTTCTCAAGCTCTTGAATGACACATTGAATAGCAAAGAATCGGATGTAACCTATCTCCATGATCCCTCCCACCTACAAACCGCGTAAGAGGTTCATGGAGCTGGCCATCTCCGAGGCAAAGCGCGCCGGTGATCGTGGCGACTATCCCATCGGCGCGGTCATCACGCGGCTTGTGGGCGGGCGCGAAGTGGTCATCGCTAGTGCCGGGAACCGCGTGAAAACGTCGGGCTCGAGCATCAAGCACGTCGAACTGGAAACACTCAAATACGTATCCAGTGGCTATGGCCGCTACTTGCCGGACTTCATCCTTTACACCACGCACGAGCCGTGTGCCATGTGCGCCGGCGCCTGCGTGTGGTCGAGAATCGGCGCGGTCGTCTACGGCGTCTCCCAAGAGGACATAGCCGCCTATGGCCGAAAGCACGGCACCGAGGAACGCAAATGGCGCGCGTGTCTCATCTCATGTGAACTCGTCTTCAAGAAGGGCAATCACCCTATCCCGGTCACCGCCGGTTTTCTCCGCCATAAATGCCAAAAGTTGTTCAGTTACGGGTCTCCCAAGCGTTAAACCCAGTATTCTCTTCCTTCATTTCATTTGATCTCTTTTCAAACGTAACGCGCAACTGTCACACCTCCGTGATTCGGCAACGGTCTGGAACCACGATATGCGTTTACTCACCTACGATGGCCTTGGCCAGAAACACCTACCCGGGACAAACGTTGACTTGAGCAAGGTGGCAACCTAAGATGCCGGGCAATGACGGCTATTCCTATGAAAACTTCTTCGGCAGCTCTCACGGCCGTGATTTTATCTCTGTTTCTCAGCGCTTTCTCCGTTGGGGGAGCGCAGACGCCTTGCCAGAAGCCAGGAGTGCGCTTCCTCCAGTTTTCGGAGGTGGCAGAAACTCTCGGGATGTATTCGGCTTCGGGGATTCCCGGCAGCGAAATAAAGGATGAAGCTCAATGGGACTCCTGGATTCGCGCGCAGGACAAGGCGGTGCGTGACCGCATTGACCTCGGGACGGAAGATTCCATAAGCAACCTGATTCTGTTCGGGACTTCGTTCACCAACCTGCCGCGCCTCGAGGGTACCGAGCAGGCTGTTGACCTTTCCGGCCTTCTAACATCCGCGGCCAGGCAAAGAATGCGCGCCTTTTTGCAGGCGCTGGAGAAAAGCCAAACCAACGAGCGGCTGAGCTTTGCTCGTTTCTTCTTGGCTCAGAAGGGTGTCGCAGACCATGCCCTGGAATCGTATTTAGCCTCCAATCTAGTGCGGATGGCACGTGAACAAGCCGAATACGAAGAGAAACTGAAGCAGGCCACGCAGGCCGGGGCGCCCGACCAGTTGTACTTTACCCGAGGAACTCTCTTCCAGGCGCGCGGACTTTCCGCGGACACTTCTTTGCTGCCCAATTTCGCGCTGGAGGAGACGCTTCGTTCGCTGGTGGCCAAAGGAGCCGCGCCGCCTGCCATTCGGCGTATCGCCGTGATCGGACCCGGCCTCGATTTCGCTGACAAAAGGGCCGGCTATGACTTTTACCCACTTCAGACGATTCAGCCGTTCGCGATCATGGAGGCTGCTGTCCGGACCGGGCTTGCCAAGCCAGACGAGGTTCGCGTCGTGACCCTGGATTTGAACGCGGCTGTGAATTCACACGTTGCCACGGTTGCGGAACGCGCGAAGGCCGGCCTGGCCCTGGTCTTGCAGCTTCCATGGGACACCCAGCCGGATTGGACTGTCGCGGCTAAGGCTTACTGGCAGCATTTTGGAGAGACTCTGGGGAAACCAGCGAAAGCGCTGGCCGTGCCAAAGAGCGTCACGAGTATCGAGAATCGAGCCGTTTCTATTCCGCCGCAGGTCGCGGCTCGGGTGGAAGCGCGCGATGCCAATGTCGTAGCGCAAACCATGGATTTGGTCGATGGAAAAGGGTTTGACCTGGTGATAGCCACCAATGTTCTGGTCTACTACGACCTGTTTCAACAGGGTCTGGCGATCGCCAGCATTGCCAACATCATGAACCCCGGCGGCATCTTCCTCTGCAACAATGCCCTCCCCGCACGACACGATCACCGCCTCAAGTACCTCGGCAGGAAAAGCTTGTCCTACGTGAACAATGGCGCCTTCGGAGATGATGTCGTCGTATACAGACGCGAGTGACGGCGCAACGGAGCCGGTCAGGGCAGCACGGCATTTCCTTGCGGCCCGCCTTTCTGCAGGGTCGCTTCTGCAATTCCTTACTTGACGCCCACCGCTCTGCACCGACAGCTCTGTTAGCCGTCCGCGCGCCTTACATTAACAATCGCTTCGCTTGAATCTCTCAGTGCCGTCTTGGGCTTCAGTAAGGCCGACCCGTTTGGAAGTCTCTTCCCCGACTTGCTCCCGGCGCCTTTTTTGACCGACAATGTCCCGCGCACATTTTCCAATTCCCCAACCGGAGTGATCGTCCATGACCGACCTCAGTGTTCGCGATATCCTCAATCTCTATAATCCCGCTGATCCGCTCGAAAGAGCCTGGACCATCCCCGCTCCCTGGTATTTCGACACGCGCATTGAAACTCTGGAGTGCGAGAGCGTCTTCGCCGCCAATTGGCAAGTCGTCGGCCGCCTGGATCAAATCAAGGAGCCGGGCCAGTTCTTCACCATTGACGTGAACGAGGAACCTCTCCTCATTGTCCGCAGTGACGACGGCAAGCTCCGCGGCTTCTTCAACGTTTGCCGCCATCACGCCGCCGCCGTTGAGCCCCAACCCGCGGGCTGCGCCAAACAGTTCCGCTGCCCCTATCACGGTTGGACATATGGCAACGACGGCGCGCTGAAGGGCATGGTCGAATTTGAAGGCGTCTGCAATTTCGATCGCAAGGACAACGGCCTCGTCCCAGTGCGAGTCGACACCTGGGAAAACTTCGTATTTGTGAACCTCGATGACAAGGCCGCGCCGCTGCAAGACTTCCTGGGCAAAGTGCCTTTGCTCGTTGCGCCTCTGAAAATTACCGAAAAGCTGCACTACTTCGACCGTCGTGTCTACACCCTCAAGTGCAACTGGAAAGTCTACGTGGACAATTATCTCGACGGCGGCTACCACGTGCCCCACGCTCACAAGGGCCTCAGCAGCGTCGTCGAGTACACCAAATACACCATCGAGAATTTTGAGCGGTCTTGCCTGCAATCGAGCCCGCTCGATGCCTCTGCCGCGCTCGACTCCGCCATCGGCGCCACCCGCCAGGGCCACGCCTTCTATCTGTGGATCTATCCCAACTTCATGATCAACGCCTACTCCGGCGTGATGGACACCAACCTTGTTCTCCCGCTCGGGGTTGACAAATGTGCGGTCATCTTCGACTACTATTTCGCGGATATCAGCCATGCCGCCGCGCAACATCATCGCCAAAGCATCGCCGTAAGCGAAAAAGTGCAGGATGAGGACATGGCCATCTGCGATTCCGTGCAACGCGGCCTCGCCTCGCGCGCATATGTCGCCGGACGCCTCTCCGTCCGCCGCGAAGCCGGCGAGCATCTCTTCCACCGTCTGCTCCACGCGGATCTTGCGCTGGCCTTAAGTCGTGCCACAGCAATAGAATGAAGACGGTCTCCAGCAGGCGGTTAGCAGTCATCAATAGATTTGATAACGGCTAGATCAAGATGAACCACATCTGCTTCGCAATTCTGCTCGTCCTGTTGGCTCAACCTAGGCAATTAACTCAGACCCCGAATTCTGCAGCCCAGGCTGATCAACCTTCCAAGATTCCCGAAGGAGAAGCGCATTTCACGGCGGACCAGCTGAACAAATATTATCTCGTCTACGACAACCCGGATGTGCGTTACCTAAGAGCAGCATTCGACGCATATCTGCAGGGTAAAGCCAAAAGCACGGAAGAGACGAAATGGTTGGACAAATGGAGTAAAGATTATTACCGAAGCAAATTCATCGTCCTGTCCCGCCAGATAAGCACATTTGGTGGAACGCTTATTACGATGATGTTCCAGGATCGCCCGGACAAGGTGTTTGTGGCCTGGATTTATGGCGAGGGCACCGAGAGAGCATTAACATTGCGAAGATTCGACCAGAGCCCCGGCTTCACCGATGGGGACGTTAAACGAATTCGAATAAGGTATCGTGCAATGCTGGAAGATAAGTCACACGCCATGTAGACCAGAAGGCGCGCCTTCGTTCAAAAATCACAGTCTTGTTCTTGTACGACAGGACTGGATTCTCTATGTACGACCGAACCCCTTTGCACTCCGCGCTATCGCACTACAGCTTTTCAAAAAAGCGCGCGATCTTCTTTCCACCCTCTTCGCTGTAATAGACCGTTGTCTTGGCGGCCTTGTCTGTGGCTTTCCCTATGCCTTTGGCTGCCTCGGCGGTGTCATGCCCGACGACGTCGAACGTCTGCTCTGTGCCATCCGCGGCCTTGACCACCACGGTTTTACCGCCTTGTCCGACCTTGGTCACCTTGCCATCCACGGACTTTAGGCCGCCCTTACCGACCTTCTCTACTTCCGTGGCGGTTTTCTCGCTGCCCTTCGCCGTGTAGTGCACTACCACTTCGGAGCCTTCCGAAAGGCCCTTGAATCCTTCCTTGGCGCCGGCAGCCGTTTTGTCCGCGCCCCATACTGCGGTTTTGTCAACAAAATGCACGGTGCTCTCCGCGCCATCCTTTGTCTTCACCACCATCGTCTTTGTCGCAGAATCCAGCTTCGTGATGGTTCCATGCAAAGCGCTCACTACGTCATCCGCAGCTCGCACGCAGAAAACTGCCAGCAAAGCGACTACGGCAAAACGAATCAGCATTCTCATTCGATGCTTCCTCCTCAGGAGTTCTGGGCTTTCTTATTGGATGCTCGTAGGCTTCTCAGGGTTCCACAATTCCCTAAAACGACCTCGACGATCGCGCAAACTTACATGACCAACGACTTCGCGATGCCTGCTTCATTCTCTCTCGACAATTTGCGCATGCAGCAGAACACCAGCGCCCTCGAGCTAGTGCCCGTAACGGGCGTCAGGTTCACCCCGCCGCTTCTGATTTCTTCGAAAAGTACTGCAGGTGCGTACTATTTCACGCCGACGTGAATCTCCGCCTGCCAGCTATACGCATCCATCGCTTGCCCATCATAAACCTCGTAATCGGCCTGGTAGGTGCGGGTGGACCCAAGCTCACCTTTGTCTTCTGCCTCCGCAATTCTCTGCCAGGCCGCGGGAATGACTTCCCATGCCGGGCCCTTTTCGGTTGGAAAAATGGCGTAATTCCCGGCGGGAATGGTCTTCAGAACCAGGCCCTCTGGCACCTTGGACTTGTCGGTCACTCTCGCACCGATAACGATGGAATACTCCCCGGCCCGTTTGTTGGCGAAGTCAGTGTAGACGGCATAGACGTTCTGGTCCGCCTTATTCGGAATTTTCTGCAGCACGCCTTCCTGCATGAATTTCTGCCACTGCAGGCCGATGACGCCTTGCCCGGACATTTCCTTCTCCGCACTCGTGCGAGCCTCAATGCCAACGATGTAGAACTCGTCTTGATGAACCATTTTTGGCTTGGCTGCCGGGGCAGGAGTTTTCGTCTGTGCGGTAGCAAGATTTGCAAGCAACGCAAGCCCGAGAATCAGAAGAAATGATTTGCTGAATTTCATGTATGTGAACCCTTTCGCGAGCAGGACGATTTGGGCGGCCCTGACTCGAGTCGCTCCGTCGGCCCAGTCTCTTACTCACCATAAAGCTGCTGCAGTGCGTGACCTCACCGTCAAGGATGACCCGCGTCACAGTATCCTTCGCCGCATGCTCTGTCTGAGCAACTTCGTGAAGGTACATGATTGTATACGCAGCCAGTGGAACAAAATTACGACGTTCTCACGCCGAGCCCGAAAGAAAAGCCGCAGCACCTACGGGCCCGTTCACGCTTCATTGACCCCGGCGGAAGCCTCCCCTATAATTTTTGTGCAAGGAATGTTGAGGTAGCCCGCCGAATTGCCGCTGGGTAATTTCTGAAATTCTTGCAAATGGTGCGGGGTAGGAACCGGATTTTGCGTTTCGCGCGCCTCAGGGACGCATCCATCCGGCCTTCGTTGATATTCGAGATTGCACAAGGGAGAGAACATCATGGCGGAAGCGACGTGCCGGAAAGAGCTGGACCTGGAAATTCCGGCCGAGGAAGTCTCCAAAGCCACCGAGAAAGTGGCCAAGGAATTGGCCCGCATTGCGCGGGTCCCGGGATTCCGGCCGGGCAAGGCTCCTATTTCTTTGATCAAGCGGCGTTTCGCCGAAGACATCAAGGGCGAGGTCCTCCAGACTCTGGTGCCCGAGCACGTGGAAAAGGCCGTCGCTGAGCAAAAGCTCACCCCTGTCTCGCAACCTCAGGTGGACAAACTCGATTTCAAGGAAGGCCAGCCACTGAAGTTCCGCGCGTCGTTTGAAGTCCTGCCTGAATTTGCCCTAGGCAACTACAAGAACCTCGAAATCGAAATCCCCGAAATGACCATCACCGATGACAGCGTCGCCACTGCGCTCGCGGAGATGCAGCAGCGCGCCGCTACCTTCGCCCCGGTCGAAGGCCGTGTCGTTCAGGACGGCGATTTCGTTCAGGTCAAGCTCCTCGGCACGCCCGACGGTGGCGGCGATCCGCTCCAGGCCGAAAGCGTTCTCTGCCATGTCGGCGCCGAAGAAACTATGGAGCCGTTTAACACTAACCTGCGTGGGGCGAGTGTCGGTGACCACAAGAATTTCGACGTCGAGTATCCCGCCGACTATCCCGACGCCAAGCTTGCCGGCAAGAAGTTCCACTACACCGTTGATGTTCTCGGTATCAAGACCAAGAAGCTTCCCGAACTCAATGACGAGTTCGCCAAAGATGTCAGTGACGCCACTTCCCTCGACGAACTGAAGAAGAAAGTTCGCGACAGCCTGGAACACGAACGCGATCACCGCCTCAAAGAGTTGCAGAGGGAGAAAATCCTCGCCGAAATCGTCAAACTCCACGACTTCCCCGTGCCCGATTCACTGGTCGAACATCAAATGGACGTGCGCCTCGAGCGCGTCGTGCGCTCTCTCGCCCAACAAGGCGTGGATCCGCGCGCTGTCAATGTCGATTGGGTCAGCCTTCGCCGCAGGCAAGAGGAGCGCGCCCGCGATGACGTCAAGGCGGAGCTGGTCGTCGACCGCATCGCTACGGAAGAGAAAATCGACATCGGCGAAGAAGAATTGCAGCATGAGCTCGAGCACATGGCAAGTCACGGCGGCGAATCCGCCGAGGCAATTCGCGCTCGTTTGACAAAGCAGGGTGCCCTCGATAGGATGAAAGCGAAGCTGCGGAGTGACAAGACCGTGGATTGGCTGGCGCAAAATGCGCGGGTTAAGACGGTTGCCGCGGCGAGCGCCAAGTGAAGCCAACCTCGCGTCTACAGGCAAATTCTCTCACATGAAAAACTACGACGATCCACAATATCGCGCGACCACTCTTGTTCCCATGGTCGTGGAGCAAACCAGCCGCGGCGAGCGCGCCTACGACATTTACTCCCGCCTCCTCAAGGAACACATCATTTTCATCGGCACTCCGATTGACGACCATGTCGCCAACCTCGCCACCGCTCAGATGCTCTTCCTACAGGCCGAGGATCCGGAGAAGGACATTCAGCTCTACATCAACTCCCCTGGGGGTTCCATCACGGCCGGCTTCGCCATCTACGACACCATGCAATTCGTGAAGCCCGACGTCGTTACCACCTGTGTCGGTCAGGCAGCTTCCATCGCCGCCGTGCTCCTGTGCGGTGGCGCGCCGAAAAAGCGCTTTGCCCTGCCCAACGCGCGCATCTTGATTCACCAGCCCTGGATGAGCGGCCTTGGCGGTCAGGCCACGGACATCGACCTCCATGCCAAGGAAATCCTCCGCATGCGCTCCACCATCAACGCGCTCCTCTCGAAGCATACCGGACAGCCCATTGACCGCATCGAAAAGGATGTCGAGCGCGACTACATCATGAACCCGGAGCAGGCCAAGGACTACGGGATGATTGATGAGATCATCTTCAAGCACCGCTAAGGCTTCATGCGGGGCCCCGCCCCGTCATTTCAAGGAGCGAAGTGACGAGAAATCTCTCCTTATGTCCCTAAAAGCGGCTTCGACCGCGAGTTCCTTATTCACAGCAGCCGCATGATATTCTGTTTTACACGGGAAAGATTCGGCCTAGAATGGGTATCAAGAACTCCAGCGACTGATCTGGAGGAGGGGCCTGTCCACACGTGAAAAAATATAGCCCAGATGAGCCGCTGCGCTGTTCCTTCTGTCACAAGACCCAGGAACAGGTCGAAAAGCTGATCAGTTCGCCTTCGGACTATCCCCGGGCTTACATCTGCAACGAGTGTGTGGGCGTCTGCCAGACCATTCTGGAAGACGAGAAGCGCGAACAGGCCGTCGCCCCGGCGCGCCGCCTGCCTCGTCCGCCCGAAATCAAGCAATTTCTCGACGGCTACGTCATTGGCCAGGAGCGCACCAAAAAGAAATTGGCCGTCGCCGTCTACAACCACTACAAGCGCATCTTCCTGAACAAGCAACCCGGCGAAGTCGAACTGAGTAAGTCCAACATTCTCCTCATCGGCCCCACTGGCACCGGAAAAACCCTCCTCGCGCAGACCCTTTCACGCATGTTGGACGTCCCCTTCGCCATCGTTGATGCCACAACCTTGACTGAAGCGGGCTACGTCGGCGAGGACGTCGAGAACATCATCCTGAAGCTGCTCCAGGCAGCAGATGGCGACGTCCAAAAAACGCAGCAGGGCATCATCTATATCGACGAAATCGACAAAATCGCCAAGAAAGATGAGAACCCCTCCATCACCCGCGACGTCAGCGGCGAAGGTGTGCAGCAAGCTCTTCTGAAGATTCTCGAAGGCACCGTCGCCAACGTTCCTCCGCAGGGTGGCCGCAAGCATCCCCACCAGGAATTTACGCCCGTGGACACCACCAACATCCTATTCATTTGTGGTGGCGCGTTCGTCGGGCTGGAAAAGATCATCGAGCGCCGCGTCGGCCAGCGCTCCCTCGGTTTCCACACCGATACCGCTCCGGCAACGGCTCTCCGCCGCAATGCCGAACTCCTCGAGCAGGTTCAGCCCAGCGACCTCATCAAGTACGGGCTCATCCCTGAATTTGTCGGCCGACTCCCCGTCGCGGGCATCATGAGCGATCTGGACAAGCCCGCACTCATGAAGATTTTGACAGAACCCAAGAACGCCCTCCTGAAGCAGTACCAGCGCCTCTTCGAATTTGAGAACGTGCGCCTGCGCTTCACCGACGACGCCCTCGACACTGTGGCGGAGTTGGCTCTTCAGCGCAAAGTCGGCGCCCGCGGCTTGCGTATGATCCTCGAAGACCTCATGCTGGAATTGATGTATCACTTGCCGATGCAAAAGAGAGTGCGCGATTTCGTGGTCACTGCCGATATGGTGCGCGGCCGCGAGATTAATTGGAGCTTGCTCGAAAAGGCCGGATGAGGCCTCTGCGGGCAACTGGGGGGAGTTTCAGGGACCTGCATGTTTAACCGCGAGAAACAGGAAATGAAGCGCGTGCCCATGATGCCGGTGCGCGACATGGTCATCTTCCCGCAGCAGATGACCCCGTTCATCGTCGGCCGCGAAGCCAGCGTTCGTGCGCTCGAAGAAGCCCTCGCCGGCGACAAGAAGATTTTTCTCTCCACCCAACATGACGCTTCGGTTGACGACCCCAAGCCCGAAGAGATTTACGCTGTCGGCACTCTCGCCAACATCGTCCAGAGCGTGAAGCTGCCCGATGGCAACATTAAGGTCCTGGTTGAAGGTGTAGAGCGCGCTCGGTCCCTTTCCATAAGCACCGAGGAGGGCTTCTTCCGCGCCAATATCCGCCTCCTCAGCGCGCGCATCGAGAGCACTCCTCAAGTCGAGCAGCTCGTCCAGAAGGTCACCAACCTCTACGAACAGTTCATCAAGCTCTCCCAGAGCCTCAATTACGACACCATGATTGCTGCGGCTCGCGTTGACGACCCTTCGCGCCTCTCCGACACCATCGCCGCGAATCTCCAGCTCCCCGTTGACGAGAAGCAGGACCTGCTCGAAACCGCCGACCCCCTTGAGCGCTTGAACCGCGTCGCGGACATTCTCGAAATCGAACTCGAAAAACTGAACGTCGACCGCAACATCAATACGCGCGTCAAACGCCAGATGGAGCGCGCCCAGAAAGAGTATTACCTCAACGAAAAACTCAAGGCCATTCAGAAGGAATTGGGCCGCGGCGAAAAGAACGAGTCCGAAGAGCTGAAGAAGAAAATCGACACCGCCGGCATGCCCAAGGACGTGCACGAGAAGGCTATCACCGAGCTCAAGCGCCTCGAGCTGATGCCGCCGATGTCCGCCGAGTCCACCGTCAGCCGCAATTACATTGACTGGCTGCTCGCTGTGCCCTGGAAGAAGCGCTCTAAGGAGATTCGTGACATCAAAGCCGCCGAAGACATTCTGAACAAGGAGCACTACGGCCTCGAGAAAATCAAAGAGCGCATCCTCGAATTCCTTGCCGTGCGCCAGCTCGTCAAGAATCCCAAAGGCTCCATCTTGTGCTTTGTCGGGCCTCCGGGCGTGGGTAAGACTTCTTTGGCGATGTCCATCGGTCACGCTACGGGGAGGAAATTCGTCCGCGTCTCCCTCGGCGGCGTCCGCGACGAAGCGGAAATTCGCGGCCATCGCCGCACGTACATCGGTGCGCTTCCCGGCCAGATCATCCAGATGATGAAGAAAGCCGGGACGGTCAATCCGATCTTTGTGCTCGACGAAGTGGACAAAATGTCTACCGACTTCCGCGGCGATCCTTCGGCCGCACTCATGGAAGTCCTCGATCCAGAATTGAATCATGGCTTCACGGACCACTATCTGGACGTCGAGTACGACCTCTCCAAGGTTATGTTCGTGTGCACCGCCAACGTGCTGCACACCATCCCGCAACCTCTCCAGGACCGCATGGAAATCTTGCGTCTCCCCGGCTACACCGAGCAGGAAAAACTCGAAATCGCCAAGCGTTTCCTGGTCAAGAAGGCGCTCGATGTCACCGGCCTGACCGAGAAAAATCTCAGCTTCACCGATGAAGGTCTACTCCACCTGATCCGGCATTACACCCACGAAGCCGGTGTCCGCAATCTCGAGCGCGAAATTCAGAACATCGCCCGCAAGATGGCTCGGCGCGTCGTCGCAGACGGCTCGGATACCACGGTTCAGATCACGCCGGAGAACGCCAAGGAATTTCTCGGCGTCTTGAAGTTCCGCGAAATGTGGCTCGAGAAACACAACGAAGTCGGCCTCGCCACAGGTCTCGCCTGGACCGAAGTCGGTGGCTCTGTGCTCGCCGTGGAAGCAACCATAATGGAAGGCAAAGGCCGTATGACACCCACCGGTAAGCTCGGCGAAGTCATGCAGGAATCCGCGCAAGCCGCGATGAGCTACGTCCGCTCGCGCTCTCTGCAGTTTGGCCTGGAAAAGGATTTCTACCGCACGCTCGACATCCACGTCCACGTGCCCGAGGGCGCCATCCCCAAGGACGGCCCCTCCGCCGGCATCACCATTTGCACCTCCATCGTCAGCGCCCTCACGAAAATCCCCGTGCGTTGCGACGCGGCCATGACCGGTGAGATCACCCTTCGCGGAAAAGTTCTCCCCATCGGAGGCGTCAAGGAGAAGCTCCTGGCGGCCCACCGAATGGGCTTGCGTACCATCATCCTTCCGAAGGATAATGAAAAGGACCTTGCGGATATCCCCCAGGAGATACTCTCCAGCCTGAAGATACACTTCGTGGAAACTATGGATGAAGTGTTGCAGATTGCGCTGGAGCGGCCCATCGTGCCGGTTGAACGTACGGGGGTTGCGCCCGTAGCCGAGTCGTACACCGGTGGCGCCGATAAAGACACGAGTTTGACCAACTAGTGCCGTTCCAACTCTATGGGCTAAAGGCACGAACGGCTGTCCCCGAGCGACTGCCTGAATCGAATCCCATGAGGGTTTGCCCACGCAAGTTGGAGCGGCGCTGAGCAGCGTTTCCCAGGCACGGCCTGCACCCGCGGGCTGAGGTTTGTGCAGTCCTGGAGGCTGCGTCCGGTTGCAGACAGTTTGGTTTGCCCACCCTGGCGGAAAGTCAGTTTCGCCAGAAGGTACACCACCACGCGATCCAGTTCCGGAATGACAGGGTCAATTTAACAATCACTAAAACTCTAAAGTCAGGATATATGGCAAAAGAAACGAGTACAGAAGGCAACAATCAAGTGAGCATCAGCTTGGCTGAGCTCAAAGAGAAGAACATCACTGATCTGGCCAAAATCGCCAAGGAACTCAACATTCCCGGCGCCAGCGGCATGCGCAAGCAGGAGCTCATCTTCCAGATCCTCCGCGCGCAGACCGAAAAGAGCGGCTTGATCTTCTCCGAAGGCGTCCTGGAATGTCTCCCCGACGGCTTCGGCTTCCTCCGCGCTCCGGAGTACAACTATCTCCCGGGCCCCGACGACATCTACGTCTCTCCCTCCCAAATTCGCAAGTTCGACCTGCGCACCGGCGACACTGTCTCCGGCCAGGTTCGTCCTCCCAAGGACGGCGAGCGCTACTTCGCGCTGATCAAAGTCGAAGCGGTCAATTTCGAAGATCCTGAGGTCGCACGCAACAAAATCTTCTTCGATAACCTCACGCCCCTCTATCCCCAGGGCCGCTTGAAGATGGAAACCCTCAAGGAGAATCTTACCGGCCGCGTCCTCGACCTCCTCTGCCCCGTTGGCAAGGGCCAGCGCGGTTTGATCGTCGCTCCTCCCCGCACCGGCAAGACCATGATGCTGCAGTCCATCGCGAACTCGGTGACTACGAATCACCCTGAGGTCGCGCTGATTGTGCTCCTGATTGACGAGCGCCCCGAAGAAGTCACCGACATGCAGCGCACTGTGAAGGGCGAAGTCATCAGCTCCACCTTCGATGAGCCGCCCCAGCGCCACATCCAGGTAGCCGAAATGGTTCTTGAAAAGGCCAAGCGCCTTGTCGAGCACAAGCGCGACGTCGTCATCCTTCTCGACTCCATCACGCGCCTCGCCCGCGCATACAACGCCGTGACCCCGCCTTCGGGCAAGGTCCTCTCCGGCGGTATTGACGCCAACGCGCTCCAACGCCCGCGCCGGTTCTTCGCCGCCGCGCGCCACGTGGAGGAAGGCGGCTCTCTCACCATCATCGCCACCGCCCTCATTGACACCGGCAGCCGCATGGACGATGTCATCTTTGAAGAGTTCAAGGGCACCGGCAATATGGAAATCAACCTCGATCGCCGCCTCTCCGACAAGCGCGTCTTCCCGGCCATTGACATTCAGCGCTCCGGAACGCGCAAGGATGAGCTGCTCCTTCCATCCGAAGAACTCAGCCGCGTTTGGGTTCTGCGCAAGGTTCTCAGCCCGCTCTCAACCGTTGAGGCCATGGAGTTGCTCCTCAGCCGCCTCACCAAGACCAAGACCAATCTCGAGTTCCTCAGCTCCATGTCTTCCCCGGCCTGAGGCCCCTTTTTGCTTCTTGTGTAGGGACCGCCTTCTGAGGCGGTCCGCCGCTCCTCCATTCAGCTTCAACAAAAATAGGCGCCTCGATTTTTCAGGGCGCCCGATTGCTTTCTCTTGTAGCGCCGGGCTTTAGCCCGGCATCCTGGGTTTCTCTTCTGCCTGGAAGCCCCTGACTTTAGTCAGCGGAGCGGCCACTTCAGTCGCCGCGGAACAGTCACGAGCCAAAATTGGGCTTCAGCCCCTGTGCGGTCTCAATCCCGCGTACTATTTCTTCGTCACTTCGCTCTTCTCCCGTTCCTCAGCCAAAAACACAATCAGCCGCGCGGTCTCTTCAATTCCCATCGCCGTGTTGTCCACCAGCACCGCGTCTTTCGCGCGCACCAGCGGCGAAACCTTTCGCTCGCGATCTCTCTTGTCCCTCTCGCGCACTTCCTGCAAAACCTCCAGCAGCGTCATGATCTCGCCTTTTTCCTGATGCTCCTTCCAACGCCGCTGCGCCCGTGTTTCCGGCAATGCGTCGAGAAAAATCTTCAACTCCGCATTCGGGAAAACCACGGTCCCAATGTCGCGCCCTTCCATCACCACGCCGCCGCCTTCTCCAGCGCGCTGCTGTTCCGCCACGAGCACTTCCCGCACACCCGCAATCGTTGCCAGCCGCGAAGCTGCTTGCGCCACCTCCGGCGTGCGGATTTCCTCCGAAACTTCCCGCCCATCCAGGAAGACGCGGTTCTTTAACCCCGCCGCGTTTTGATCCGCGGTTGGAGCTTTCAACTCGATATGTGACTCGCGCGCCAGCGCCGTTAGTTGCGCCTCATTTTCCAGCGGGATCTTCCGCTCCAGCGCCTTCAGCGCTACCGCGCGGTACATCGCACCGCTGTCCAGATACAAATACCCCATCATCGCCGCTACCCGCCGCGCGATGGTGCTCTTCCCCGACCCCGCCGGCCCATCAATCGCAATCGTCAGTCGCGTTGCCACTCTGAACCGTTCCTTTTGTCCAATTACGAGAGACCGTCATTCCGAGGAGCGAAGCGACGAGGAATCCCTCTTCCATTTTTCATTTTCTGTTTTGTATTTGGCTCGCCACTCGCCACTCGCCACTTCTTCAGAACCCCATAATGTTGTACCCGCAATCCACATACAGCGTCTCGCCGGTAATCCCCGATCCCTCTTCCGACAGCAAAAACACTGCCGTTCCTCCGACCTCGGCCGGATCCACGTTGCGCTTCAGCGGCGATCGTTCCGCGTGCGACTTCAGCATCTCTCCCAGTTGCGAGATCCCCCGCGCCGCCAGCGTTTTGATCGGCCCCGCAGAAATGGCGTTCACCCGAATCGCCTTTGGCCCCAAATCGTTCGCCAAATACCGCACCGTCGCTTCCAGCGCCGCCTTGGCCACGCCCATCACGTTGTATTTCGGCACCACTTTTTCCGCGCCGTAATACGTCAGCGTGACCACACCGCCTCCCGCCGTCATCAGCGGCGCCGCCGCGCGCGTCACCGCAATCAGCGAATATACGCTCACGTCGTGCGCGATGCGAAACCCCTCTCGCGACGTGTTCACGAACTCGCCCTTCAACTCCTCCGCGGGCGCATAGGCCACACTGTGTACCAATCCGTGCAGCACGCCGTATCGCGTCTTCAAATCTTCGAACAGCTTCGCAATCTGGTCGTCGAAGCTTACGTCGCACATGAATCCTTCCGCTCCGGGAAGTTCCGTGATCAGGTCCTTGGCCTCCTGCGCCAGCCGCTCGTTCTGGTAAGTAATCGCCAACTTCCAGCCCGCGGCATGGAGCTTCTGCGCGATCGCCCACGCGATGCTGCGCTTGTTCGCCAGGCCGAAGATCACTGCCGTTTTCTGCCCTTCGCTCACAATTCCCCCGTCGTTTAGGATTCCTGCTTCGCAAATTACACAAATGGATTTCAGATCTCAGCAATCAGATGCCGGGAGCCACTCTGCCCCGGCAAACCCGTCAAATCTTATCAGCCTTCTCTCTACACTCGCTAGCCCGCCGAAGCCTTGGCGAAGGCGCGCCACTCGCCGCTCGCCGCTTCCCAGATCCGTTCCTTCCGATGACTGATATCTGATTGCTGATTACCGCGACCCCGCCCAGCCTTCGTCCCCTAAGTCCTATGAAACGCCTTCTCAATTTCCCTGATCGAATACCGCAGCACCACCGGCCGCCCATGCGGACAGCTCATCGGGCAATCCGTCTTTGCCAGCGCCGCCAACAGCCATTCCATCTTCGTTTGGTCCAGCGGCATGTTCACCTTGATCGCCGCGTGGCACGCCGTCGAAGCCGCAATCTTCGACTGCAACGTATCAATCGAAATCGCTGCATTCTCGCGGTCCAACCCATCCAGAATCTCGGTCAACAAATGCTCCGCGTCGTTTGCCGCAACCCCTGCCGGCACCGCCTGGATCGCCACGCTCTTCGGTCCCATCGGCTCGACTTCAAACCCGTTCGCCGCCAGCTCCTCGCCAATCTTTTCGTAAATCACCAGTTGCCGCGGCGAAAGCTCAATCACCAGCGGCATTAGCAGCCGTTGCGCTTCCACTTTTCCTTTGCGCCGCGCTTCAAGGTGCTGCTCGAACAACACGCGTTCGTGCGCGACGTGCTGGTCCACGATCCACAGCCCTTCGCCATTCACCGCCACGATAAAGCTCGCGCTCACTTGTCCCAGCGGCTTTAAGTCCGCAATCTGGTCTGGCCGCGGCAAAGTCGCCGGCGCATCCACACTCGCGCGCGAAAAATTCTCCGCCCAATTCGGCTCGCGGCTTGGTTCACCCGGCATTGCTCCCGGGCTGAATCCACCTCCCGGCTCAAATGGAAACCGCTGCGGCGCCGGCTGCATCGGTGCGGACGTGAGATCGTAGCCGCTCCCCGCCGAGTAGTCGGAACCAACTCCCGATCCGACGCCTAATTCCTCCATCGGCGGAATGATGGCCCGCGGCACGCCCGAATTCACACCCGTTTCTACGAATCCTCCCGAAAATGATCCTGGGGGCGCTACAGGACTCGGCGCAATGTTCCCCGCCGCTGCTGCGAAGCTCGCAATCGGCCGCGTGTTCATCAGCGCCTGCCGGATCGCGTCGCGCGTAAAGTCGTGCACGAACTGCGAGTGCCGGAAGCGCACCTCAATCTTCGCAGGATGAACGTTCACATCCACTTCGTCGTAGGGCATCTCCAGGAACAGTAGCGTCGCTGGAAACGTATTCGGCGGCAGAATGTTCCGGTACGCCTCGTGAATCGCGTGCAAAATCAGTCTATCCCGCACCAGCCGCCGGTTCACAAACACATAAATCCCGTTGCGGTTTAGTCGCTGCACTGCCGGGCGCGACGTGAATCCCGTCACGGTCAGCGTTGCAGCTTCTTCGCCCGGTTCCATCTCCGGCTCGGTAATCGCCGCGCGAAATGGCGCCGACGTCGCTGGAATCTCCACTAATTCATCCAGCGCCTGCCTGCCGAACAACTGGTACATGCGATCCGCCAACTTCTCCGCCGGCGGGCAATTGACAATCTCCTGCGTCGGCGTGGTCAGCGTGAATTGCTTTCCCGGATTCGCCAGTGCATAGTGCGTTACCAGCGATGCAATGTGCCCCAGCTCTGTCGTATCCGATTTCAGGAATTTCCGCCGCGCCGGCACGCAATAAAACAGGTCCGCCACACTCACCGTCGTCCCCGCTGGCAATCCCGCGGGTTTCACGCCGATCAATTTGCCTCCCGCAAATTCCACGCGCGTTCCCTCGGCTTCGTTCGCATCGCGTGTCTCTAGCAGCAGCCGCGAAACCGCCGCAATTGACGGCAGCGCCTCCCCGCGAAATCCCAGCGTCGCAATCGAAAGCAAATCTTCCGCCGTGCGCAGCTTGCTCGTCGCGTGCCGCTCGAAAGCCAGTAGCGCATCGTCGTGCGTCATCCCGTGGCCGTCGTCAGTCACGCGGATCATGCGCTTCCCGCCCACTTCCGTCTCGATCCGCAACGACGTCGCGCCCGCGTCCAACGCGTTCTCGAGCAACTCCTTCACCACCGACGCGGGCCTCTCCACTACCTCGCCCGCCGCGATCTTATTCGCCACCACCTCCGGCAATATCCTTATTCGACTCATGCTCTTCCTTCTTTAGGAGGTGGGGGCTTCAGCCCCCGCGCCATGCTGGGCCCTTCCTGGGCTTTAGCCCCTGAAGAAAGGTTTGAATACCGCTCTGGCACAGGATCCAGCGTGTATCGCCCACTCGCGGAAGAATAAGGCCAATCCTGCGCTCGTTCGACCAGCTTAGCTCGCACGGGATTCATGTGAATATATTCAACCTTCGCAAGCCAATCAGCAGCGTCTCGAATCGTCCAATCGTGAAACCCCACTTGCCAGATCTCCATCTTATGACCACGTACCTTATGAATCCGGTGCGAACTTCCCCCTTTGATCAGCTGAACTCCCTTCTCTAGACTGGACGAGGCACTAGGTGTAATCAAAACATGGATGTGGTCTGGCATTATTACGAACGAATGCAGAGAGAACACTCCAGAATCACGGTAATCGAAGACGGTCTTTAACAAAATCTCTGCATTCTCCGTCACCCGAAAAATCGTACGCCCTTCCCAACACTTTGTTGTTACGAAATACGAACTACCGGGAGCAGTTCTGTGTTTTGGCGTTGCCATTGAAAGACTCTCTTCAGGGGCTAAAGCCCACCTGCCCTCTGCTTCTATCGCGGGGGCTAAAGCCCCCGCCTCCTAAATACAGCTGCAGGCCCTCTCCTTCCACCACCAGGTCCAACCTCAACTCTCACTTCTTCAGGAGGTGGGGGCTTCAGCCCCCACGCAAACATTCCTGACAAACTCGGGCTTTAGCCCCTGAGGAACTGCCTCGCGCCCTTACCTCTTCAGGAGGCGGGGACTTCAGTCCCCGCGTTTCAGCTTCTGCTCGATTGGGGCTTTAGCCCCTAAAGTCGTCGCTGCTACTCCCACCGCACCCCCACAAGCTCACTCACTTTCCGCC
>Ga0187780_10000525_pt1 | contig 28802 bp, 24 predicted proteins | sample 1015_Q2_SP10_20__FD_132429 | JGI IMG/M metagenome (GOLD analysis project Ga0187780, IMG submission 132429) | Tropical peat soil microbial communities from peatlands in Department of Meta, Colombia - 1015_Q2_SP10_20_MG | ecosystem: Environmental > Terrestrial > Soil > Wetlands > Peat | place... | reverse complement strand
GCACATCAACTTCCTTCCGCATCTGCTTGAGACGTTCCTTGTGACGAACCCCGAAGCGCTGTTCTTCGTCGACCACCAGCAGGCCCAGGTCGGCGAACTTGACGTCTTTCGACAGAAGGCGATGGGTTCCGATGAGCATGTCGATCTTGCCGGCTTCGACTTTCTCGAGAATCTGCTTCTGCTGCCGCGCGCTGCGAAACCGGCTGATCATCTCAATGTTGACGGGAAAGGCCGCAAATCGCTGCTTGAAGGTCTCATAGTGCTGGAAGGCCAGCACCGTAGTGGGTGCGAGCACCGCGACTTGCTTATTGTCGTTGACGGCCTTGAAGGCGGCGCGCATGGCGACTTCGGTTTTGCCGTAGCCGACGTCGCCGCAGAGCAGGCGGTCCATCGGCTGGGACGATTCCATGTCGAATTTGATGTCGCTGATGGCGAGTTCTTGGTCTTCGGTTTCACTGTACTCGAAGGCGTCTTCGAACTCCCGCATCCATTGCGTGTCGGAGGAAAACGCGTGTCCCCGCGCGGCCTTGCGCTCGGCATAGAACTTCAGCAACTCGTCCGCCATGTCCTGCATGGCCCGGCGCACGCGGGCTTTGGTTTTGGCCCAGGTGGCCGTGCCGAGATGGTTCAGCGCCGGCTTCACGCCTTCGGAGGAACGATATTTCTGCACCAGGTCCAGGCGCGTCAACGGGACATAGAGTCGCGCCCCTTCGGCATATTCGAGCAACATGAATTCGGCCTTGCCATCGTCTTGCGGAAGCTCCTTCAGACCTTGGTACTGGCCGATGCCGTGTTCCACATGCACCACGTAGTCTCCGACCTGCAGGTCGCGGAAATCCGAGAGAAAGGCCGATGTCTTCGAGGTTCTCCGCTGGGGACCGGAAACCACCAGCTCCGATTCATCGAACAGATCGCGAGCCCCGAAGATGGCGAGGTGAGCCTCGGGAAGGATCACGCCGTCCGGCACATAGGCTTTCACCAGCGTGGTAGTCAGGATTTCGCCGGTGAAATAGGTAGCATCATCGCCAGTACTGCCCCCGGACCGCGTGCGGCTGCCCAGGCGAAAGGAAAAGTGGTTCTCGCTGAACAGGTCGGCGAGACGTTCCACCTCGCCCATATTGGGAACGGCAATGAGCACGCAGGTTGAGGCGCTCGTCTGTTTCTTTACCTCCTCAAGCATGGCGGCTACCGAACCATGAAAGCGCTGCGCCGGTTGCGAATGGAAGGCGACGGAGTCCGGCTTCCCCGGACGGGCAATCTCGAGTTGTTCGAGGTCGGCCCCGGGGAGCCTGCGAAGGTTCTGCCACCAAGCCTCGGGCGGGAGGTAAAGCTCCTCGGGCCGAACCAGGTTGCCCACGCCGCTGCGCTCATGCGCCTCTTCGATGCGCGACCAGACGCGATCAAATTCGTCCTTCAGGCGATCGGGTTCGTCGGCCAGCACGACGGCGTTGGACATAAGGTCGAAGAGGGTGCGATCGGCACCCGCCACCGGGGCATAGAATTCCCATCCCGGGAAAACCGTAAGCCCTCGGGCGCGCACGGCTTCGTCCATCACCCCGCCCGCGATGCGCTCTCTCGATAACCGGGCATGAATGGCCCCCAGCAGGTCTTCGCTGAGCGGAGTCTCGGTAAGGGGAAGCAGCAACGTCTCATCCATCGGCGTCGACGATCGTTGCGTGGCCGGATCGAACCGGCGGATCGACTCGACTTCATCGCCGAAGAACTCGACTCGCCGTGGCCGATCTGCCTCGGGAGGATAAACGTCAAGAATCCCACCCCGCAGGGCATATTCGCCGGGCATTTCGACCAGATCCGTCGCGACATAGCCCACGGTCTTCAGGTGCCGCAACAAAGGATCGATCTCGATCGCCTCTCCCCGCCGTAGCACCCGCGCCAAGTCGGCATAGTACTCAGGCGAACGCAAGCGCTGCGCCGACGCCGTAATGGGCGCAACCAAAATGGAGACGGCCCCGCTGGCCACTTTCCAGAGCGCCACGGCGCGTTCTTCCTGGATCTCGGGATGAGGCGAGAGATTCTGAAAGGGCAAGACATCGCCGCTCGGAAGCGCCGCGATCGAGTTCGCGTCATGATTACCGATCAGGCTGCTGAATGCCTGGAGGAGCGGAAGCAGGTCTTCCGCGGCCCGATTATCAGGAACAACGACGAGGAACGGCCGGCCCGAAGCACGTTGCAGCAAGACCAGAAGCAGGGCTCGGGCAGCCGGAACCAGGCCGGACACACTCAGCCGCCCCGTGCCCTCCTTCAGATGGGAGGCCACACGCGAGAAAGGAGGTAATTTTTCCACGTCCGCGAAGAGATCGCGAACGAAGGGCAGAACCATCGCCTTTTGATTTTAGCAGGAGCGTGGTCGAAGCCGGCGTCTCGTTCCATCCTTCGGCGTCTAGGCCCCGTCGGCGGGCGAGAAGTTGTCTTCAGGTTCGGTCGTCGAAGGATGAGTGCAGCTCGGCGCGCAGCAAGGGCCGGGTCAGACAGGTAGGACCCCCACCACCATTGATCGCAAGCTCGGAGCCAGGAAAGGTACGAACATCAAACCCTGCGGCCCGCAGCTTGGCGTTGGTGAGTCGATTCTCCTCCAAGGCAAGGAGCCGCTTGTTTCCGAGCGAGAGTACATTACAGGCCAGGGTTTCTCTTTCTCGGTAGTCAATCTCAATCAAACTGTAGCCCCGAACCTTGAGCAACTCCACCGTCACCACGGCCAGCCAGGGGAGATCGACCAGAGCCGTCCGTTCATCGAGCAGGCTCAGGAGCGACATCAGATGCAAGCAGGCGGATGGACCTGAGCCATGGGGCAGAGGCGCCGAAATCACTTCTACTCCATGGCGAGAAAGCGCGGTTCGCAGCTGGGAAATTCCGTCCGCGTTGGTGCGGTAGCCGTGCCCCACCAGCAGCGTCTTCGAATCCAGCCATACCATGTCCCCAGCCTCGGTCGAAGCGGGTTCGATGATTTTCACCAATTTCGGCATGTGGGCCATGAGCCCGCAGAATTTCTCGTGCAATTGGGCTTCAGGAATGCGGCTCGCCTTCCCCGGGCGCATCACCACCAAGCCGAAGTCGGTGGGCAGCGAAGCATCGTGAACGTACACAGCATCCAGGGTGAGATCGTTGGCCGGAGGCATTTCGAGCACCTCCGCCCCCGCCACCTCCAGTTGCCCACACATCTCCGCATGCTCTAACCGAGCCTTCTCAAAATCGGGCTGGTGGAGGAATCCGAGCGCCTGCCATCTGGCTGCGCGCTCCGGCCGGTTCCAACCTGCCATCAGGGGGGAACAGACAACCACCCGGCGTAGCGGGTCGACCATCGAATGTCCGTTGAACAGCCGCTCCGGCGTCTCGACAAGGAAGCTTCCCTGGTCCCTGACCATATGAGAAATCTAGCCTGGAGCCATCCCAAAGGCAAATCTTGGTAGGCACGGGGCTGCCAAACCGTGCAGGCCACTAAGTAGGATTGAGGAACAAAAAAATCCGGACGGCCCGGAGCCCCCCGAGACCGTCCTTGTCAAACCCTCCCGGTTAGAAAGGGCTGCTGAGAGCAAAACTAGGACAAGCTTGTTTCACGAGTATTGCGAGCAGGTAAATTTTCGGTGAATTCCCTCATCCAGGCGTCCTGTTCCGTCGAACGAACGCCGTCGCCGAAATGACATTCCTTAGGGCCCGGAAATGCACTCGATGGACCCTACACTGGTACGATGTTTTCAGGCGTTGGGGGAGGTGCCATGACCCGCAAAGTCGAGATTTCGCGCAGACTGCAGAAACGCGCCGAGCAGTTCATGCCCGGGGGCGTGAATTCGCCGGTGCGGGCGTTCGGAGCGGTGGGAGGAGACGCACCCTTCATTGTGCGCGGCCAAGGTTCGCACATCTTCGATGCGGACGGAAATCGATACATCGACTACGTGGGTTCCTGGGGGCCGATGATTCTAGGCCATGCCGCGCCTGGCGTCGTCGAGGCGATCCAGCAAGCCGCCTCCGACGGTACCAGTTTCGGCGCATCTACTCCTAGCGAGGCGGATCTGGCGGAAATGATAATCGCGGCATTTCCCCATCTGGAGAAGGTACGTTTCGTCAACTCCGGGACGGAAGCCACCATGTCGGCCATCCGCTTGGCCCGCGCCTACACCCGGCGCAAGTACATCGTGAAGTTCGAAGGCTGCTATCACGGCCACGCCGATGCCTTGCTGGTCAAAGCCGGTTCGGGCGTGGCCACTCTTGGCATTCCCGGTTCGGCGGGTGTTCCGGAAGAGTTCACTCAGTTCACCCTCGCCCTTCCTTTCAATGACCCGGATGCGCTCGAAAAGGCGTTTGCGAACTTCAAGCATCAGATTGCCGGTGTGATCGTAGAACCGGTGGTCGGAAACATGGGCTGCGTCCCTCCCGCAGGCGGATACCTGGAAGCACTCCGGGCCATTACCCGGCGAGACCAGAGCTTATTGATTTTCGATGAAGTCATGACTGGATTCCGGCTGGCCTTCGGAGGGGCCCAGGAGCTTTATGCGATCACTCCCGATCTGACCACCCTGGGGAAAATTATCGGCGGTGGTCTGCCGGTGGGCGCCTATGGCGGTCCTTCCGAAATTATGGATATGGTTGCCCCCCTCGGACCGATGTATCAGGCGGGAACGCTTTCGGGAAATCCGCTGGCCATGGCGGCAGGCGTGGCAACCGTACAACACTTGCGGGAGCACAAGCTGGAAATCTACCCGCGGCTGGAACGGCTGAGCGATCAATTGGTGGCGGGCGTAGTCGCGGCAGCGAAACAAGCGGCCATCCCCATCTCCTACAATCGTGTCGGTTCGATGTTTACCTGGTTTTTCACCTCCGGTCCCGTCACCAGCTGGGACTCGGCCTCGAAAGCCGATAGCCAGGCTTTTGGCCGGTTCTTCCGTTCCCTGCTGGAGGCCGGTATCTATTTGCCGCCATCGCAATTCGAGGCTGCTTTTCTGAGCGCGGCCCACACCGAAGAGGACGTTCGCCAGACGATTGCTGCGGCCCAACCAGCGTTCCAGCTGGTCGACGCATAACCGGCACGGGTGAGAACATCGGGCTAACTCGAGCCTCTTGACGCTCGCAGGCCGGCTTGCTCGAGCATCATCTGAGCAACGGTCACAAATTCATATCCTTCGGACTTGTACCTGGCGATCAAGCGATCGGTGGCCATCACGGTTTGCGAACGATCGGCGCCGAAGGCTTCAGGTCCGCCATCGTGGAGGAGGATCACGTCGCCACCCCGAACTTGCTGCTGAACTTTCTGCTCGATGTAGCGCTCTCCCTTTTCTTTCCAATCCCAGCCCGTAACCCTCCACATCACCGGCTCCAGCCCCAATTGGCGGGCAACGCGAAAGGTAGCGGGCCGCCGCCCGCCAAAAGGAGGACGAAAAAGCAAGCCGGGGGTCCCGACCGCGTCGGCCAGTGCCTGTTGACATCGTTCGAGTTCCATTCTGGTGCGGCGGGCCGAGACAAAAATCAGGTTGGGATGGGAAAACGTGTGATTCCCCACTACGTGTCCCAGATTGACGAGCTCACGCACGATATCGGGTCGCTTGGTGACATAGCGGCCGATCAGAAAGAAGGTAGCGTGTACGCCATGTCGGCCAAGAACTTCTAAAAGGCGGAGCGTATGGGGATCGTTGGGACCATCATCGTAGGTAAGTGCGAGCTTGCGAGAGCCACGCGGAAGACCGACCAGGCTTCGCCCATACCACTGTCCCTCCGGGGACATGGTTTGATAGCCAGCTGCGGAGGCCACTGCACCCGCAGCACCGCTGAGGATGTAACCAACCATCTCCGCCGATTGTAACCGCAGCGGGCTTAAGAATCGCCGGCGACACGCTTCCCGGCTCTGGTTTCCCAGGTTCAATTGCCCAGCAACCGCCGCGATCGTGGTCCGTCGTTGTAGGCGAGCGGCAAGCGGCTTGCCTCTGGCCAAATGATCAAGCCAAGGAGGCGGAGGCCGAGCCATGGGAGCGTGCGTGGGCCCGGTGGGCAAGCTGCCGCTCGTGCTCGAGGGAGGCAAGGCTCTTTCCCGTGAGTTCCTGGTATACCTTTTCGACCTGCGAGGGAAAACCGTCTTCCGGACCCGCCACGCCCACGTAGCGCGCGATCTGCGGGTTACCTTTGAGAGTTGCTCGGATGGACTCGACCCGAGTCTTTGCCTCCTCGGGCGGCTTCCCGGCCATCACGGCGCCCACCTGTTCCCGCAGCACTTTAAAAAATGCCTGCTGATCGTCCAAGACGGACGCAACCGAACGCGGACCGTGGCCTGTGCACACGATCTTCGCGCCGAGTTGCTTGGCGGCATCGAGCGTTACAATCCATTTGCCTATAGCTCCGTCCCCCACGTAGTTGTAGGGTCCATTCACACAGATGTCGCCCGTGAATAGGATTTTCTCCTTGGGCAGCCAGGCCACAGCGTCGCCGTGCGTATGCGCCACTCCCAGGTGCATCAGCTCCACCCGATGTTTGCCGTCATCGAAAATCAAATCCTTTGAAAAAAGAACCGAGGGTGGCTTGAGCTTGGTGGTTCTGAGATCGGCCCGGGTCTTCGCCGCCTCCTCCCAATTACCGGGCTTGCCGCCGTAGTAGCCGGTTTCGTGCCGGTGCATCTCCTCGATGACACCGGTATGGGCGACCGGCACCCCGCCATTTTCCACAAAAACCTGATTCCCGTAGGCGTGATCGCCATGATGATGAGTGTCAAAGGCGAACCTGATGGGCTTGTCGGTGAGGGCACGAATCTTGCCGATGATAAGCTTGGCTCCAGCGGGGAAATTCGCATCGACGACCAGCACATAATCTTCGAACATGATCCAGCCGTTGTTGCAGACCGCGTCGGCAGTGTCGGAAATGTTCCCCTCGTGAAAATAAACGTCGGGAGCGATCAGGTCAGCCGCAGCCGCCTCCGTCGCACCCGCGGGAACTGGCCCGCCTAGGAGTTCCAACTCCGCCGCAAAAGTTAAGAGGGTCGTCCCACCTACCAAGAACCGGCGCCTGCTGACCTCGCACATGTTGCCTCCCTTTGTTTCACTCCGCGCGTACTCGATCGTCTCTACAATTCGAAGATGGATTCTACACGAGGCGTTCGAGATCTGCGGTAAGAAGTCGATGCGATCATCGTAGCCAATCCGTGCGCGATCGGGTCTGGGAAAGGGGGAAGAGGCGAAGCGAACAGGAATGATCAGCCCTTCATGTTCTGGATGAGCTTGGCCACGAGGAGCACAGATTCACCACGGATCACCACTGCCCTGCTCCCACGCCTGCTCGCTTCTTAGGGCGGAGCCAAATTGCTGCCCCCTTGAGACTCAATCTCGGCTGCTTCCAGGGGTTACTCTTCCTTCAATTGCGGACGCAGATTGTCTCGCGCTATCCTGCCATTCGAAGTAGCCAGTTCCTAGAGCCCATGGCCAATCTGTTCGAACTCCCCCGCTATCTTGCCGTTGAAGGTCCCATACGCGTAGGCAAGAGTACCTTAGCCAGCATTCTGGCGGAGCGCTTGAACGCGCAGCGCGTGATGGAACCGGATGAGAATTCGTTCTTGCAGGCTTTCTACGAAGGCGAACGCGGAGCGGGCTTTCAGGCGCAGTTTGCTTTCTTGATTCGCCGGTTTGAGCAGCTGCGGGCGCTCGATCTCGGCCCCCGATCGCAGAAAACCGTAGTCACGGACTTCATTTTTGAGAAAGACAAACTGTTTGCCTGCTTGAACCTGAGCGACCAGGAACTGGATACCTACAACCGTTATTACACCTATTTTCGCGAACAGCTCCCCACGCCGGACCTAGTGATTTATTTGCAGGCTACCCCGGAGGTTCTCAAAAAGCGGCTGAAGAAAAAGAATGCCCCGGCAGAAAAGGCAATCAATGAGGAGTATCTCGAAGAAGTGATCAAGGCCTACGAGCACTTTTTCTTTCACTACACCTCATCCGACCTGCTGATTGTGAACACCTCCGAGATCGATTTTGTGGAGCGCAACGAAGATTTGCAGGAGCTGCTACGCAAAGTATCGGCTCCGATCAAAGGCACTCAGTATTTCCTACCGTTGGGACGGCGGGAGGCGGCGAGCGCGTAACCCGCCTTGCCTCGCAGTCGTCGGTCGATTGGGGAAACGCTTCCCTTTGGCTAGTTCGAGCCCGTTGTGCTGGGCTTGGACAAGCTCAAGAATACGGCCAGCCAGAAGTGGCGAAGAGCTTGTTTTTCAGTAAATTACAAAGGATCGACCAAAGAGGGTCAGGCATGTACAATAAGCCCTGGAGTGCCTGAGATACGACAGGCTCTATCCGCCCAAGGCGGAGGGGCACTGGGGGATACCTTGAGTTCCACACCGATCGGCGAGCCTCGCCAAAAAATCACTGTTGCTACCCTGAAAGAAAAGAAACTTCGCGGTGAACCCATCACCTGCTTGACCGCCTACGACTATGCCACGGCGCGCCTGGTCGATGAGGCATCGATGGACATCATCCTCGTAGGCGATTCCGTGGCGCAAACCATGCTGGGCTACGAGAACACGCTGGCCGTTACGCTGGAGGAAATGCTGCATCATACTCGCGCCGTTCGGCGAGGCGTGAAGCATGCCTTTCTGGTGGCCGACATGCCTTTCGGCTCCTTTCACGTGACCGCCGACGACGCCCTTCGCAACGCCACCCGTTTCGTGAAAGAAGGCGGCGCCGAGGCGGTCAAGATGGAGGGCGGCAAGAAACGGGCCGAGCTGATCCGCCGCGTCATTGATGCGGAAATCCCCGTCGCCGGTCACATCGGCCTCACTCCGCAGTCGGTCAACTTAATGGGCGGGTACAAAGTGCAAGGCAAGACGCTTTCGGCCATCGAGGAGCTCATGCACGACGCCATCGCGCTCGACCGCGCCGGCGTAGCCTGCATCTACCTTGAAGGCATTCCCCGAGAAGTGGCCGCTATGATCACCGCCGAAGTGTCGGTGCCAACCATTGGGATCGGCGCCGGGCCGGAGTGCGATGGCCAGGTATTGGTCTTCCATGACATTGTGAACCTGAACTTCGGTCCGCCGGCCAAGTTCGTGCGCCAGTACGGCGATGCCGCGAAGCTGATCCGCAACGCCGTCGAAGCGTTCCGCAGCGACGTGCTCTCCCGCCACTACCCATCCGACGACGAGTCCTACCATCTTCCGAAGGAGACGCGGCAAGCGCTCGAAACGGTGCTCGAGCGTAAGCGGAGCATGCGGTCGTAAACCTACCCGCCGCGAACACTCGGGGGGTGGTTCGCGACAGCCCGGGCAAAAGCTCTTTATGAAGATCGCGAAGACAGTCCAGGAAATGCGGGCTGCTACGCTCGCGGCCCAAGTGGCGGGAAAAAGCTTGGGTCTTGTCCCGACCATGGGTGCCCTGCATTCAGGACACCTGTCGCTGGTGCGCGCTGCCAAAGCCGCTTGTGACACGGTTGTCGTCTCGATTTTCGTAAATCCTCTGCAGTTTGGGCCGCAGGAAGATCTGGCTAAATATCCTCGCGATTTCGAAGGTGACTGCCGGCGGCTCGAGGCCGAAGGTGTTGATTGTCTGTTCGCCCCTTCGGTTGAAGAAATGTATCCCGAGACCCCGGTCACCTACGTTGAGGTGGAAGGTTTGAGCCAAAGGCTGTGCGGGGGGTCGCGTCCCGGACACCTTCGCGGGGTCGCAACCGTGGTGGCCAAGCTCTTTCACATCGTCGAGGCCGATAGGGCTTTCTTCGGGCAGAAGGACGCCGCCCAGGTCGCCGTCCTCCGTCGCATGGTACGAGACCTGAACTTCCCCGTAGAAATTGTGGTTTGCCCGATCGTGCGCGAGACCGACGGGCTGGCGATGAGTTCCCGCAACGCCTACCTGAATCCCGAAGAGCGCAAGTCGGCCTTGCAGCTTTACCGCTCGCTCAACGAGGTCAAGAGACGCTTTGAGCAAGGCGAGCGTAACCCAAGCAATCTGGCCGAGGCCGGCCAGCGTGTCTTGGCCCAGGACCCGGCTGTGCGTCTGGACTACTTTTCGATCGTTGATCCCGACACGCTTCGACCCGTCAGCAAGATGACCGGGAAGACCCTAGTCGCGGTCGCTGCCTTTGTGGGCAGCACTCGATTGATTGACAACATCCTCCTGGTCGCCTAGTCGCCGCAGCCTGGCGGGTCCGGAAACAAATGGATTCCCGGCGATCAAGTAGCGCAGGGGCAATTCGGCGGCTTTAACAATGCCAATGCGCGGCGTGACCATGACCTTGCCTACGGAGAATCCGTCATCCTCGATGCGGAGGTCGGAATCGGTGCGGGTAAAGTCTTTGCCGTTGTCCCGAGTGCGGGTGATGCCAAATGCCTCAGCCAGCCGCCCAGGCCCGCTCGTAAGCAGCCGCAAATCGCGATCGCCGCGAAGGGTGACCTTGCGGGCCCGGGCCATGGCTGCGATCCCCTCAAGCGGCTCTAAAGCACGAAACAGAATTCCTCCGGCAACTCCGTCCGCAAGGCAGGAGACGTTCAAGCAGAAATGGTTGCCGTAGATGAAATACACATAGGCCCGGCCGGGGGGACCGAACAAGACCTGGTTGCGGGGAGTTCGCCCGGCCGCGGCATGCGCCGCTGGATCATCGGCTCCGAGATAGGCTTCCACTTCCACGATCCTGGCCGTAAGCAGGTGATGGGCCGCCTGGCGCACCAGAACTTTGCCCAGTAGTTCACGACCGACCGAACCGGGATCGCGATCGTAAAACTCGGGCGGAAGCGGTATTCGCTCGATGGCTTTTCCTCCCGCTGCCGGAGCATTTCTAGGGAGTGCGCTTGAGATACTCCAATACCTCCTCGGCATGGCCTTCGGCTTTCACCTGGTTAAAGACATGCGCAATCTTCCCATTCCCATCGATCACAAAGGTCGTGCGCGCGATGCCCTTCACTTTCTTGCCATACATGTTCTTTTCCTTGAGCACGCCGTAAGCCTCCGCCACTTTCCTATCCACGTCGGAGAGCAAGGTGTACGGCAAGTCGTACTTGGTTTCGAACTTCTTCTGGGTGGGCGGGGGATCGGCGGAGATGCCCAGGACGACGGCGCCGGCCTTCTCCAATTTTCGGTATGCCTCGCGGAACCCGCAGGCCTCTATCGTTCAACCGGGAGTGTCGGCCTTCGGAAAGAAGAAGAGGATGACGGTTTTACCGCGAAAGTCTTCGAGTCGAACGCTCTCGGCGTTCTGGTCGGGCAAAGTAAACTCGGGAGCTTTATCATAGATATTCATGGGGGATTTGTTCCGCCGATCCACTTTATACCGCACCCTCGAGGGCCTCGTCATCTGTGGCGCGCTTATTCTCTTGTGGGCGCAGCTTCCCTGGGGTCAGGCGTCTCGCGAGGCCAGGACTAACAAGGGACCGCGCGCCCTCGGCCTCCTGGAACTGGCATCCAAGGGAAAGCCACACCTGATTCCCGTCACCATTCTTTATGACGGAAAATTCTACGATGCCAGCGCTTACAAAGCCTCCCCGGTTCCCATGGCGCTTTGGTCGGAAACCGAGTATGAGGGCTTTCGCAGCGGTGTTTCCCAAGGATTGTTTACGGTAACCGCCGCCTTCGAGAATCGAAGAACCAGCGAATGGATCGCCGAAGGTACCTGGCAAACGGCGGAATCTCTGGCGGCGAAACACACCAAGACATCGGTTTCTTCTTCCATGCCCCGTGATTTGAACCAGGAAGAAGCTCCTCCGGTGTTGCGGCATTCCGGCGCGAATCCCAAGCCACCACAGCCGGCTTCCCCGCCGCCAGCGTCAGCCACTCCGTCTCAGGCTTCGGCTCCGGCTCCGGCTCCAGCTCCCGCTTCCGATGCCGAGCCGGATGATCCCAACCGGCCCGTTCTGAAACGGGGTGCGCCGGCGCCGGCGCCAGCGCCACCGGCACCAATCGGCCCGGCGAACGCCGTGGCACCGAAGCCGGTGGTGCATGCGTCTCTTCCCAACGGTTCCCAGGTGCAGCTAATTCCCGCAATTTCCGATGCGGGTGGTCCTGAGCCTCATCCCTACACCTACGAGATGAAACCGGAACAAGAACAGACCATTCGCAAGAAGATGCTGGGTTTGGCGGCCGATGAGGTTCGGGCTTGGGTCCAGCAGCGTACCAACGGGATGGCGGGTTCGACCGCGCCGGCCCCCAACACCAAGCAACGCAAAGCAAGCACCACCAAGCCGGCACAGCCAAACTTCAACGATGTCCAGCTCATCGTTTTTGATCTGTCGAGCAGTAACGAGCCCACGATGGTTCTGACTGCCAGCGCGCGCATGCCGCAGCGCCCAACCGAAAACGAGCCGCAGTATTTCGTTGCCCTGGTGGCCCGGCAAGACATCAATGGCGATTTTCACAAGGCCTTTTCCAGCGTGACCGATAGCCAGCACCTCGATGTCGAACCGAAGTTGCAGTTGATCGACGCCGTCGATGTCGATGGCGACACCCGGGGTGAGCTGCTGTTTCGCAAAGTCTACGACGCGGGCTCCGCGTTTGTGGTGTATCGCGTAATGGGCGACCAGCTGTATGCGCTGTTCGACGGCACACCCGGCGCAGCGAGCGATGTAGCTCCCTAAGATCAACGGTTGAGCGGCGCAGCAACCGCGCTGCCAGGGCTGGGTCGCAAGTGTCTGCTGTACGCTATGGGGAGATTCTTTGATTGGCCGGCAGGCTTCGGATCCGATCCCACTACTTCTGGGTCATCACCAGTTCGCCATTCTCGACCTTGATGTTGCCAACATCAGCGGGCAGCTTGAGCCGGTCTCGCTCCTCGGTCAGGCGCTTCTGCAAAGCTCCGTTGACCAACGAAGTGGGAATGTCGAGATCACCTACTTTGAATTCGGTGGGATCGAAGGTGGCATATCCGTCCTTGGAGCCGAGATGTCCAGCGAGGGTGACATACACGTTCTTGCCGCCGATCTGGGCGACAAATTGTCCGCGCGCCACGTCACCGTCAAAGGTCACCTGATAATCCTTGATTTCCGGCTGACCCGGAGCCAAGGGGGCATCGGGAGACGATGCAACCGAACTCGGAAGACCGGCTGCCGGGATAGCAGTGGATAGGGCTCCCGCCGCTTGGTCGAGTGCCGCACTGACTTCGTCCGCCTGCAAATGAACCTCGACGGGAGGCTGACCGGCGAGTCTTGGCTGCTCGAGCTGCTCGATCTTCTTCTCGAACGACTCCGCTTTCTCTTTAGCGACCGCGGGAGGAATCGGTTGGGAAACCGGTTGCGGCTTCTTCAAGACGAGGATGATGGCGATGAGGGAGCTGGCTACGGTTGCCAGGCTGATGATGCGATCGATTTTCCACTTTTTCATGCCTTGCCTGCGATGTTCTCGACTTCCATCCTAGTCGCTCACCAAGCAAACTTTCAGATGACTGAAGGCACGGATCAAAGGGTTGCGGGTTACCGGAGATTACCTCCTATTCAACGGCAGCCCTCCCGATCATGGCGCCGATTCGGGAGCCGAAGCTCCGGATCCGAGTTTGGCACTCCTCAGAAAAATGCGCTACAGTGGGCGGTCGCACAGACAGGACGGTCCCGAGCATGACCAAGGATGAAGAAAAGCAGGCAGCCGCCCGCGCCAGCTTGCGTTTCGTGAAAGACGGTGAAGTTGTCGGGCTCGGTAGTGGTTCAACGGCTACGGATGCGGTCCGCCTGCTTGTCGAGCAAGTCCGTTCCGGCCTGAAGATCCGTGGGGTGCCCACCTCGACGGCCACCGAAAAGCTGGCCCAAAGCGGTGGCATTCCGCTCACCACGCTCGACGAAGTCCCGGGGATCGACGTCACCATCGATGGTGCCGATGAATTCGATCCCCAACTCAATCTCATCAAAGGGGGAGGTGGCAACCTGTTGCGCGAAAAAATTGTCGCTTCTGCCTCGAAACTCTTCGTCATCATCGTCGATTCCAGCAAGCAAGTCCCCACGCTCGGGAAGTTTCCCTTGCCCGTCGAAGTGATCCCGTTCGCCCAAGCGCTGGTCCGCAGAAAGATCGAAGCCTTAGGAGCCAAAGTGACAGTTCGGCAGTCGTCGACGGGAGATCCCTTTGTCACCGATGAGGGCCATCACTTGTTGGATTGCGCCTTCGGCCGGATTCCCGATCCGGCGGCTCTGGCACACAAGCTCGAAACCATGCCGGGTGTGGTCGAGCATGGCTTGTTCCTTGGAATGGCGAATGTAGTACTCCTCGCCAAAGGCGGCGGGGTCGAGGAGCTGCGCCGCTCCTAGCTGGTTGGGATCGCCGGTCGAGAGCGTGGCCGGAATCCGGAGATTTCTGAAAGTTTAAGGGAAGTTCCCGAGGACGCCGGGCGCGCGGTTCCCATGCTATAATTTCGCATCTTACCCGCCCGGTAATTGACGGAGGACTGTATCGATAAGCGTTTCATCCGTATCAACGAACGTATTCGTGCGCGGGAAGTCCGCGTGATCGACGATGAGGGCCGGCAAATCGGCATCCTACCTCCCTACGAAGCGCTCAAGTTGGCTCGCGAGAAGAATCTGGATCTGGTCGAGGTGTCGCCTACGGCGCAGCCGCCCGTATGCCGCATCATGGACTACGGCAAGTATCTCTACCAGCAAGAAAAGAAAGAGAGAGAGGCCAAGAAGCACCAGAAGACGATCACCGTAAAAGAGGTAAAGTTTCGCATCAACGTGGACGACCACGATTATGAAACCAAGAAAAACCACGTGCTGCGTTTTCTCGAAGAGGGGGACAAGGTGAAAGCCACGATCTTCTTCCGGGGTCGAGAGATGACGCGCACCGGGCTGGGGCGGGAGATTTTGGAGCGGCTGATTAAAGATGTGGAACAAAAAGGAATGGTGGAATTCCGTCCGCGCCAGGAAGGCAACACCTTGCATGCGATTCTCGCTCCCAAGCGTGAGGGTGGTAGAGAGAAGGCCCACCCTCCCCAAGCGGTGCAGGGTCAGTTGAAGCAAGGATAGAGACGTTAGTCTTTCCCTCGGCGTTCGGGCCGCCGACGATCGACGAGAGATTCCGGTTGATAGTTCCCAGGGAAAAAACACAAAATCGCGAGCATTTATGCCGAAATTGAAAACTCATAAGGGTGCGTCCAAGCGCTTCAAAAAGACCGCGCAGGGAAAGGTAAAGCGCCGCCACGCGTTTCTACGCCATATCTTGACTTCGAAACGGCACAAGCGGAAAAAGAAACTGGGTAGCGCCATCTTGGTCAGTGACGCCGATACGCCCAAAGTCAAGCGAATGATTCCGTACTAACAGCAGCTCGCTAGCGTTGCTCGCTAGCCGGTGTGTGAAGAGGCCATTCGAGAGCCCCTATTGGCTGATTTGTCCGAAAGCCATCTCCTACCTCCAGCCACCGTAACCTTGGACCTAAAAGGAGCCCGTCATGCCTCGTGTCAAACGCGGAACCAAGCGCCACGCCAAGCGCAAGAAAATCCTCGATCGCGCCAGTGGTTATTTCCTAACCAAATCGAAGCTATATCGCTCGGCCAAGGAAGCCGTGGAGCGCGGCTTAAAATTCGCCTATTCCGGACGCAAGCAGCGCAAGCGCCAATTTCGTTCGCTTTGGATCATCCGCATTGGCGCTGCCGCCCGGCTCCATGGCCTCAGCTACAACCAGTTTATCCATGGGCTAAAAAAAGCGGGGGTCGAGTTGGACCGGAAGATATTGGCGGATTTGGCGGTGAACGACGCGGCCGGCTTTCAGAGTCTCGCCGAGCAGGCGAAGGGCGCTCTCGGCAAGGTCGCCTAGTTCAGCCTGGGGCTTTCGCTCGGTTCAAAGGCAGCTCGTTGGCTTCGAACAACGCTTTCTTCTCGACTCGTAGCTCCTTCAACCGGCGTTTTGGCTCGACTTCAGGTGACGGCGCCTCGGCTTGCTCCCACAGGGTATCGAGATCGATGATCCAGCAGGTGCCTGGCGCGGTATGACCATCCAATCGAGAACGGAGTTTTAAAAGAACTTGGCCTACACCCTTTCCAAACTGAAAGACTTCTCGCCGACAACCCTGGACAAGGCAGCGGAAAAGCTGCGCAAGGCGTTGGAGGAAGAGGCGGCGGAAGTCAGGAACGAATCCGAATGGAAGACATTCCGCGATCACTGGATGGCGCGCAAGGATGGTGTGCTCACCTTGCTGAACGATCTCTGGTTGAAGGCTGCGCCGAAGGAAGCCAAGCGCCAGGTGGGCCAGCGCGTCAATGAGCTGAAGACTTTCGTCGAACAGGCCGTCGAACGGGCCAAGCAACGCGCCGAAGGCTCCTCTCGATCTTCCCGTCTGGAAACCGAACGCGTCGACATTACACTGCCCGGTATTCAGCGTCCTCTTGGGGCCGAGCACCCGATCATCAAGACCACCAATGAGATGGTTGCCGTCTTCCGCAATCTGGGGTATTCGGTGGCGGAGGGTCCGGAGATTGAGACCGACTACTACAACTTCGAAGCGTTGAACTTCCCGCCCAATCACCCCGCGCGCGACACCCAGGACACCCTATTCCTGGCCGAGCAGCAGGCCAAGCCCCTGCGCGAGCAGTTGTTGCTGCGCACCCATACGTCTCCGGTTCAGATTCGAACCATGGCGACGAGGAAGCCGCCGATCCGGATCGTGATTCCCGGCAGGGTATACCGCAAAGACCCTCCCGACGCCAGCCACTCACCCATGTTCCACCAGATCGAGGGTCTGGCGGTCGATACCAACATCACCTTTGGAGATCTGAAGGGAACGCTCGATTACGCCATGAAGGCCTTTTTCGGATCGAAGGTGAAGACCAGCTTCCGACCGTCATTTTTTCCCTTTACCGAGCCGAGCGCCGAGCTAATGGTGAGTTGCTTTCTTTGTGGCGGTCAGGGGACCCATGGCAGCGATCCCTGCCGTCCGTGCAAGCAGACGGGATGGATTGAGATTCTCGGCTGCGGCATGGTCGATCCCAATGTATTTCAGTTCGTGAAACACAACGGTTATGACCCGGAGAGGGTCTCCGGGTTCGCGTTCGGCATGGGTGCCGATCGCATTGCCCTGCTGAAGTACGGGGTAGAAGATCTGCAGCTGTTTTTCCAGAATGATGTGAGATTTTTGCGCCAGTTTGTGTAAGCGGCCTCTGCGGCAGGTTGCGTTCTTCGGCTTCGAGCCCAGGCACCTCCGCACCACCGGCAAAGCATGAAACTTTCTGCCCAATGGATTCGCGATTTCGTGAAGGTTCCGGTCGAGAACCATCGCCTGGCGGAAGATCTGACTTCGGTCGGCATGGGAGTCGAAGGCGTTCTCGGCCAGGGCGAAGACACGATCTTTGAGATGGAAATCGGGACCAATCGCCCGGATGCGATGAATCATTACGGCATCGCGCGAGAAGCCTCCGCCATCTACGACGTGGCCTTACGGCCGCTCGAACCCCAGCTGCCCGTGACCTCCGGGAACTCTTCTTCTTCGCAGCCGGGGACCGAGCGAATCCCCTTCCCTATCGAAATCGAGGATGGGGAGGATTGTGCGCGATTCACGGCCCGAATCCTGCGCGACGTTAGAATTACAGCTTCGCCCGCGAACGTCGTCCGCCGTTTGGGCTGGCTCGATCAGCGCGCCATCAACAATGCGGTCGACGCCACCAATTACACCCTGTGGGAAATGGGTAAGCCGACGCACGTATTCGACCTCGATCTGCTCGAAGGCGGCAAAATCATGGTTCGGCGAGCCCGGGAGGGTGAGACTTTGAAGACCCTCGACGGCGTGGAGCGTAAGCTGAGCCGGGAAGATCTGGTGGTGGCGGATGCCATAAAGCCCGTCGGACTCGCCGGAACCATGGGCGGGTTCGACACCATGATCACGGAGAAGACCCGCAACGTGCTGATCGAATCCGCCTGGTGGGATCCATTGATCGTTCGTAAGATGTCGCGCCGTCATGGACTGCATACCGACGCCTCCCACCGCTTTGAGCGCGGCGCCGATTTCGAATCGACCCGGCTTTCCTGTGACCGGGTCGCGGAACTCATTTTGCAATCGGGTGGCGGGAAACTGATCGACGGCCCCATCGATGTGATCGCCCGCCGGATTGACCAGGCCCCCGTGGAACTGCGCCTGTCCGAGGTCGCGCGCATCCTGGGAACTCGCGTCGAGCGCGCCCAGATCGTGCGCCTGCTGGAACATCTGGGGTTTGAGCTGGCGGGGGGAGAAACGGAAACCTTCCTGGTACGCATTCCCAGCTGGCGTCTGGATGTCGAACGAGAAATCGACTTGATTGAGGAAGTTGCGCGCCTCTACGGGTACGACAAATTTCCCCATACGCTGCCGACATCCTCCAGCCCAGTCGTCGAACTGCCGGATGCCGCCAAAGACGAAAAACTCAGAAATACGCTGTTGGCCCTCGGCTATCACGAGGCCGTGTCGCTCAGCTTCATCTCTCACCAGGAGGCCGAGGAGTTTTCCGACGTTCCCCTCATCGAGCTCGAAAATCCGCTCAGTGAAGAAGCGTCGGTGATGCGTACCTCGCTCGTTCCCAGTATGTTGGCCATGCTCGCCTACAATCTCAATCGCGGGAACGACAATGTGCGCTTGTTCGAAGCGGGAAGGGTCTTCAGCTCTGCCGCTCCAGCAGCGGTGGAGATGAAACGGATCGCCATGGGTGCGACCGGCAGCGCGTTAAGCCCGAGCGTCAACCAGCCCGGCCGGCCGTTCTCGTTCTTTGATCTGAAAGGCGATGTCCGAACCCTGCTCCATTTCTTCGAACACAACTCTCTGCTCTACGACGCTCGGACCGCCGAATACTACCATCCTGGGCGATCGGCCCGAGCGGTAATGAACGGCGAACCGGTTGCCCAGTTCGGCCAGCTCCATCCCGCGACCGCCGCCGCCCGCAAATTGCGCCAGGATGTTTACCTGGCCGAGCTCTATCTCGAACGCCTGTACCGACACGGTCTGCGTCGGACCGTTTGCGAATCGTTGCCGCGCTACCCGGCGGTGGAGCGCGATTTTTCCTTCCTCTTTCAAGATTCGCTGGCTTTCGAGCAGATCCGGCGAGCTTGCCATGATCTCGGTCTCCGGGAATTGCAGAGTTTCGTTCCGGTAGAGATCTTTCGCGGGGGCGCGATCCGGCCGGGCCTGTATTCGCTGCTGCTGCGAGCCACCTTCCAAGCCAACGATCGCACCTTGCGCGAGGACGAAGTCGCCGAGTGGTCGGCCAAGATCATCGAGGCCCTAAAAGCCCTGGGTGGTACTCTCAGGTCGCAATGATCCGGCCTGGGCCCCCGGGCGGACGAGGGCATCCTCTTCGGCCGGCTTGTGCTAGCCTTACCTCCTATGGTGGACCTCGGAACGGCCGCTAAGCAGTTCCTCAGCCACAGAGTGGAGCACTTTACCGAGTCGGTCATTCGCGAGATGACGCGCCAGGCGGCGCTGTATGGGGCGATCAATCTGGCCCAGGGCTTCCCCGATTTCCCCGCTCCTGCGGAGATCAAACGCGCCGCTCTCGAGGCAATCGACGGCGATGTGAACCAGTACGCCATCACCTGGGGGGCTCGAGACCTGCGCAATGCCATCGCCGAGCACATGAAGGAATCCCAGGGAATCACGGTCGATCCCGAAACCGAGATTACCGTGTGTTGCGGCTCAACCGAAGCCATGATTGCGACGTTGTTCGCTATCTGCAACCCTGGGGACGAGGTCGTGATCTTTGAGCCGTTCTACGAAAACTACGGACCGGATTCGATCCTCTCCGGGGCAAAGCCGGTGTTTGTGAAACTGCATCCGCCCGTCGAGCCAGGGGGCGAATGGACCTTCGACGAGCGGGAACTGCGCGCCGCCTTCCACAACCACACCAAGGCCGTCATTCTCAACACACCGAACAACCCTACCGGGAAGGTCTTCACCCGACAGGAGCTGGAGCTGATCCGTGACCTTTGCGTTCAATGCAATGTGCTCGCCATTACCGATGAAATTTACCAGCACATCACCTTCGACGGTAGCCAGCACATCTCGATCGCCAGCCTTCCAGGGATGGCCGAACGAACGGTCACGATCAACGGTTTGTCCAAGACCTACAGTGTTACGGGCTGGCGGGTGGGATGGGCGGTTGCCGCCCCAAGCATTACCAATGCCATTCGCAGAGTGCACGACTTCCTCACCGTTGGTGCTCCGGCACCCTTGCAGCAGGCAGGCGCTCGGGCTTTGGGGTTCCCGCCCAGCTACTATCAGAGGTTGGCGAGTAACTATTGCGCCCGCCGGGACCGGCTGTTGCCTGCCTTAGTCGAAGCTGGATTCCGCTGCTACCCGCCGCGGGGCGCGTACTACGTGATCACCGACATTCGCGCCTTTGGGTTCGCCGACGATGTGGCATTCACGAAATATCTGGTGCAAGAGATCGGGGTGGCTGCCGTACCGGGATCCAGTTTCTACAACCACCCTCGCGATGGCGCGCAGCAAGTACGTTTTGCCTTCTGTAAACGCGCAGAAACCCTGGACCGGGCGGCCGAGCGCTTCGAGCGGCTACGGGACTTGAAAAAGCGCTGAAACGCTCCGGGAAGGCGCCCCGATTGATTCTTCTTCGCACACGACTCGGCAAACAGGAGAATTCTGCGGGCGGAGGCGATCGATCACGGGGAAAAGCGCAGGCTGGGCGATGGGCCGCTAATTCGGCTTTCGGTTCTTTTCGTTAGCCAGGAATTCGCGCAGGGCCGCCTCGGTCGGGAAGCGGAATTTCTCTGACGCGGCCACTCTGGGACTGATCACCGCATCCTTAACCTTCTTCGGGCGCAAGTTTTCGCCCTCGGCAGATTCGTTCGTGATCAGCTGGAGATAGAACCAGAGAAAGTGGCGCATCTGGTCGAGAGCCGTCTTCAAGACTTCGAGCGACTCGAGCTCGGGAGGCTGGCAAAGAGCTTCCATCAGCTCCGGATCCCCTGGTGCTTGCATGGCCGCACAATTCAGCTGCTGCTGAATGGCGCGTAGGTCTTCGGTTACACGCAGAATCCGCAGATGCAGATCATCGAGAAATTCGTCACATTGCATAGTGGCCCGGTGCTCTCTCTCAACACCACACACGATCTCACTCATGCTGAGCGCAAAACAGATGTCCCCCGGGCATAGGCTTTCGTAATTCAGTCGAATAGCCTGGATCGGAAGTCGCGGCCGGCGGTGGCAAAGATGACGGTTGCGATCAGAAAACGGCTGGGAAATGGCGCAGCGCAGGCTCTCTCGCCACGCGAATTCTCCGGTCGAAAGACCGAAGCTTCCCTCATTCGTCCGGCGCGAGTTCTCGCGAATTCGCCAAAGTACATTGGTAACAAAAACCTACGGCCAGGGTTAGCTCGCACCGCTTTCGGTTCGCGCCGCGCAAATAAACTGCCGGCTCTCGCTTTTCCCCGTGTTCGAGCCGAGCCTGCCCCGCAAGAGAAGGCAAGAAAACCCTACACGGACAGAAAAAACCAGCCTCCACCCGGCGGGATCGCCAGAATCTAGCGAGACTTCGGCGTTTCAGGCGGAACTTTGGAAGCAGAGCTGGCAAGCGCGGCAGGCATCACCGAACCCTCGTTCAATTGGCCCTCCCACCGTGCAATCACGGCCGTTGCCAGGCAATTGCCCATCACATTGATTGCCGTGCGACCCATATCCATGAACTGGTCAATGCCGAGCAAGAGGAAAATCGGTCCCGTCGGAAGCCCCATGGTCGCTGCGGTCGCCAGCAAGATCACGATGGCAGCACGGGAAACCCCGGCGACACCCTTACTGGTCAGCATCAGGACCAGAACCAGGTAAAGCTGGTCTCTCAGTCCCAAGTGCAAGCCCGAGGCTTGGGCAACGAAAATCGCGGCCAGCGACAAGTACAGGGTGGAACCGTCCAGGTTGAAACTGTAACCGGTGGGCATAACGAAGGCCACGATCGGACGAGGCACTCCAAACTCCTCCATCCTCTCCATGGCTCGCGGCAGGGCGGCCTCCGAGCTGGCCGTGGCGAAGGCGATGGAGGCTGGTTCAGCAATGGCGCGGACCAGGCGATCGAGCGGCAACCGTGCCCACACGGCGATGGGCAAGAGGACGAAGAACACGAATACCGCTAAAGCCAGGTAGAGCGTGAGCAGCAGTTTGGCCAAGTTGCTGAAAACGCCGATGCCACTCGAGGAAACCGTGTACGCCATCGCACCCAATACCCCGAAGGGCGCGAACCACATGATGATATCGGTAAATTTGAACATCACCTGGGCTAAGCTCTCGACCAGAGCTAGGATCGGACGGCGCTTCTCCTCAGGTCGAACCATGACCAGGGCAATCGCGAAGAGCAGGCTGAAAACCACGACCTGCAAAACGTGGTTCTCTGCCACTGACTTGGCGATGTTTTCCGGGAATGCATTGAGTACGGCGTCGCTCGCCGACAGTCTCTGCGCTGGGCCGGACTCGGTGGGGCTCGCCGGAATCTGAGCTCCTACTCCGGCCTGGCTGAGATTGATGGCCGCCAGTCCGATGAACAGTGCGAAGGTGGTTACCAGCTCGAAGTAAACGATCGCCTTGATACCGATGCGCCCCACCTTCCTCAGGTCGGAGTGGGCCGCGATTCCACTGACCAGGGTCGAGAACACCAAGGGAGCGATGATGACTTCAATCAGCCTCAGGAAGATCTGAGCGAGCAGGCGCAGGTCAAGGGCAAATCGCGGGAAGTCGTGGCCGATCTCCGCGCCGCATAACATGGATACGAAAATCCAGGTGATCAGCGAACGGTTGAGAGCGGCAAAGAATACCAGTCCCGCCAGGGCAAGCCAGCGCGTACCGCTGAGGACGGTTCGCGGGAGGTGAATCAGCCCGAAGGAGTCGCTGCCGGCAACGAAGACAGCTACCACGATCCACAGCAGGATCCAGATGGCGGTCGAGCGCCGCATGCGCTGATACATTACCAGAGCTTCCCGGAGGCGGATAGCCTTCGGCCCGCCGCCGCTCCCGCTTGCGTTCTTCGGTATAATCCGCCATTCGGTAGAAAGGCGGCTCCTGTCCATGCCATCAAAATCAGGTCTGCTGTGGATGCTGGTTTTGTTCTCTCTCCCACTCAGCGCGCAACGAGAACTGGTCTTGAAGCAAATCGATCTACCGCATCCCTATTACTACCGCGAGATGTACCTGCCGCAACTCACCACCGGACCGAGTGCGGCGGCATGGTCCCATGATTCGCAGGCTCTGGTTTATTCCATGGCTGGTTCCCTGTGGAGACAGAGCCTGAGTTCCACGGTGGCTGAGCAGTTGACCGCCGGCCCCGGATACGACTACCAGCCCGACTGCTCACCCGACGGGCGCTGGGTGGTCTATGTTTCCTACAACCAGGACGCCCTGGAACTGTGGGCGTTGAATCTCGAGACGCGACAGGCCCGAGCGCTCACTTCCGCTGGCGCCGTGAATGTGGAACCGCGCTTTTCCCCGGACGGCAAACGCATCGCCTTTGTCTCGACCTCGTATCAGGGACATTTCCATATTTTTCTCGGAGACTTTCATAACGGAGAGCTAACGAACATCGAGCGCCTTACGGGAGAAAACCGCAGCCCTCTCCCTCGGTACTACTACAGCCAGTTCGACCACGAGATCAGTCCCGCGTGGTCGCCGGATGGGTCGGAGCTGGTGTTGGTCTCGAATCGCGGCCACATTTACGGTACCGGCGGCTTCTGGCGCATGAAGGCCGAACCCGCTGCGGAAATGCGTGAAATCCACTACGAAGAAACCACCTGGAAGGCTCGGCCCGAATTTTCTCCCGACGGCAAGCGGATCGTATATGCCTCCTACCTGGGGCGGGTATGGCATCAGCTCTGGATTATGCCCTCCGAAGGAGGGGATGCATTCCCCTTGTCCTACGGCGATTTCGACAACATTAATCCGCGCTGGTCGCCCGACGGAGCAAAGATTGCTTTCATTTCTAATCGAGGCGGCAATACTTCGCTTTGGATTCAAGCGATTCCGGGCGGGGCCGAAACCCAGTTAGTGGTAAGAGAGAGGCACTACCTGAGACCCATGGTGCGCATGTCCATCACCGTGCTCGATGCGGGCGGCGAGCCCACGGCGGCCCGTGTCTCGGTGGTTGGCGAAGACGGTCGCGCCTACGCCCCGGCCGACGCCTGGATGCACGCCGACGATAACTTCGTACGCGCGGAGCGGTCGTTCGAAGCCCACTACTTCCATACTCCGGGCAAATCCTTGGTGGAAGCACCCGAGGGACATATCACGGTTGAAGCCATGAAGGGCTTTGAATATCGCCCCGCCAAGCACAGCCTACAGCTGGCCGCGGGCGAGACCGCCAAAGTGACCATTCGCCTCGAGCCGCTGACCCTGCCCCGGGATGCGCACTGGCATTGGGTCAGCGCAGATGTTCACGTGCACATGAACTATGGCGGCGCTTACCGTAACACTCCGGCCCATCTGATCTCCCAGGCGGCAGCCGAGAATCTTTCGATCGTGGAAAATCTCATCGTCAACAAGGAGCAGCGCATCCCGGATATTGCTTACTTCAGCACCCAACCGGACTCTATCGCGAACGCCCCGCCCCTCCTCTTCGAGGGCCAGGAATTTCACACCAGTTATTGGGGCCATCTGGGTTTGCTGAATCTCACCAGGAATCTGCTGATTCCGGGCTATGCCGGTTATCCGGGCACGGCGGCTGCCAGTTTGCTTCCCGCCAATGCCCAGGTTGCCGACATGGCACACGCGCAGCACGGCCTGGTAGGCTACGCCCACCCCTTCGAGGCGGTTCCCGACCCCGCTAAGGACCCCTCGCTCACCGATGAGCTGCCGGTTGATGTTGCGCTCGGCAAAGTGGACTACATCGAGGTGGTCGGCTTCAGCGACCACAAATCCACGGCGGAGGTCTGGTACAAACTGCTGAATCTGGGCTTTCATTTGCCCACGGCCGCCGGTACCGATGCCATGGCAAACTTCGCCTCGTTACGCGGTCCGGTGGGTCTCAACCGAGTTTATGCCAAGGTGCCGCTAGGTCGTCTTGACATCTCCTCCTGGCTGGCCTCTTTAAAGCAAGGACACACGTTTGCCACCGACGGCCCTTTGCTGGGTTTGGCTCTCGGAGGAAAGGAAGCCGGGGACGAGCTACGGCTGCCCGTAGCGGACAATCAGGTTCCCTTCGAAGCCTGGCTGCGCGCGATCGTGCCGGTGGATCATCTTCAAATCGTCTGTAATGGGGCGGTCGCAGTCGACCTGAAACTGAGTGCCGATCGCCAAAGCGTCGACCAACGAGGCACGATCCCAATCTCCCACAGCGGCTGGTGCCTGCTGCGCGCCTGGGCGGATAAACCCGAGTATCCGGTGCTCGATCTGTACCCTTATGCGACGACCAGCCCGATTTACGTGAAAGTGGGCGATTCCGCCCCGAAATCCCCCGAAGATGCGGCCTATTTTATGGCCTGGATCGATCGTCTGGTCAAGTCGGTAGCCTCGAACCAAGACTGGAATACCGAGGCAGAAAAGGCTGCCATCTTGCACCTTTGCGACGAAGCGCGCGGCGTTTACGAAAGGCTCGCACGCTGAAATCCACGATCCTGGCGTTCGGGTATTCCCCGCCATGCCCGGTCTAGGTATTCGCCGGCCGGCGCTCCAGTTCGAGCAAGGTTTTCTTGCGCGCAACCCCCCAGCGATAGCCTCCTAAGGCTCCCGTGCTCTGAACCACGCGATGGCAAGGGATGGCCACCGGGACCGGGTTCGTGGCGCAAGCCCGGGCCACGGCGCGGCAGGCCGAGGGCCGTCCGATCGCCTTCGCTACTGCCCGGTAGGAGCGCGTCTCTCCGAACGGGATCGACTGCAGATACGACCAAACGCGCCTTTGGAAGGCCGTCGCCTGAATGTCCAGCGGAAGCGCAGAATTGAGCCGCACGCCATGCATTTGCTCGAGCAGGTTTTGCTTCCAGCCTTCGAGGTCGCGATCATCCCGGCGGCGGATGGCATAGGGAAATTCGTGCCTTAGTCCTTGTTCGAGTTCCTCATCGGTGTTCGCGAATTGGATGGCGCAAACTCCTTGGTCCGTGGCTGCGATCAACATGCGGCCCAAGGGCGAGTCCGCACAGGTGTAGCGGATGGCAGCGGCAATCGCGCCCCGGCGGTATTTGTCCGGAGTCATGCCTAGCTCCGAAGCCGCTCGCTCGTACACCCGACTGCTCGAGCTGTATCCGGCGTCGTACATGGCCCGCGTCACCGAATGACCGGCACGCAGGTTGCTCTTGAGCTGTCTGACCCGACACGACCCGGCATAGGCCTTCGGGGTGATGCCGAGGACTGCCTTGAAGGTCCTCTGCAGGTGAAAAGGACTTTGCTGGAATTCAGAGCCCAGTCGCACCAGCGTCACCGGCTCGTCCAAGTGCCGCTCGATATAGCGGCACACCGCCTGTACCAGCTGCAGCCGGCCGTTACCGCCCGCCGCAGGATGGCAGCGAAGACAAGCCCGATAGCCAGCCCTTTCTGCTTCTTCGATCCGCCGGAAGAAACGAACATTCTCCCGACGAGGCCGCCGGGAGGGACAGGACGGGCGGCAATAGACCCCGGTCGAAGACACGGCAAACACAAACAGGCCATCCTGTGTCGCGTCGCGGGCCTGGACCGCTTGCCACCAATCGCTTTCCTGATTCCGTGTCATCTCTCGAGGTCCGGTGAAACTGAGTATCGCATTCGTGGTCATCATGCACCAAGCCTACGGGCCGGGGCTCGAACAAAACATCCGGATCTTGCCCTCAGAGCGAATTTTCTTTATGCCCGTCGCAGCCAGTTGATCCGATCCTCAACCTTCTGCCCTGGTGCACATCCTACCCCGACCGGTGTTAGCGTATCGGAGACCGTCGATACATCGAACTTCCGTCTTGGAGGCAAGCCGGGTCAACCGGTTACCCTCGTGTTTGGCTCAGCTCCTATATGATGATCGAGAACAACCGAGTGAACGAGCAGCGATCACCCGCTTCCGAGGTTGTGGCCAGCTACGTCGGCCATGAGATCAACCTCGACGCATCTCATTCCGCGGCCGAATGGAAGCATGCCAATCCCATTGCTTTCTCGTCCGATTGGCAGGGCAGGAACCCCGATCCGACCCGAGAAACGCGAGTGCAGGTCTTATGGTCACAGCAAACTCTGTACTTGCGATTGGCCTGCCGTTATCGCGATCTTCACGTCTTCCCGGATTCTGAACCGAGTGGGCGACGCGATCATCTCTGGGACCGCGACGTGGCGGAGGCATTCCTGCAGTCGGACCCGTCGCGCGAGCCCTTCTACCGTGAATTTGAAGTCAGTCCTAACGGTATGTGGGTCGATTTCGACATCTTTCCCGGCGGACGGGAGGATCTCAAGAGCGGTCTTGAGCGTTCCGTCTTCCTCGATGAGAAATCTCACACCTGGTCGGCCGAGTTGGCCATTCCCCTGCGATCGCTGACCGACCGTTTTGATCCGTCTGCCATCTGGCGGGCAAATTTCTACCGGATCGAAGGCCAGCAAGAGCCGCGGACTTATTTCGCTTGGCAACCCACGCACACTCCCCAGCCCAATTTTCATGTGCCCGGGGCGTTTGGCCGACTGCGGTTTTCAAGATCGGTGGGAGCCTAGGCGCACGGATCGGCCTAGAGCGTGCCTGGCAGCTCAGCCCGGTGACGCTTAATCAGCCATCGGAGGTTCGAGCAGCGCGAAAGTGGGAGTCACTCCCGATCGTTTGCGCAGTTCGGTCAAAAGGGCATGCGCGGCATTCTGGTAGGTCTTACTCGGATCGGATGGATTTGCCCACACCGCTTGATAGACGATTTGCTCTGCTTCTTTCAAGTCGATATGCAGAGCGGCTTCGAGGACATCCACCCGCTCCTGCAAGCGCTCGTAGCACTCCTGGCAGATGACGGCAGAGGCAAACCCGTTGGGATGGTTCTCGTCTCGAATGCAGCGGGAAAGCGAGGACTGACCGGGGATTTCGAAGCTGGCCATTTGGGCCTTGAACTCCTTCAGGAAGCGCTCGCGTTCTTGCTCGAGCATCGCCGGATCGGGCGTAGTCGCTTGGCTTATGGGTACCGCGGTTCGCTTGGCCCCAGCCCTGGGAGACACGCGCTCGGAGGTTTTGCAAACCGGACAAGAGGTCAGATCGGCGGCGTAGTAGGTGTGGCACTTCGCACAAGGGAGACCGTAACCGGCGGGCTTACGATCCTCGGGGGCAGCCGGTCGAACCGGCGGGCTCGTTCGTGGCGGCCGCGGGTCCGGCGGCGTATGCGCGCTGGCTGGCTGGGCAATCGGGTTTCGCGAGGGCGGTGTCGAAGTCACCCTAACCTTCTCCCTGGTCTTGCGGCTACCTGATTGTAAAAACGCCACTTCGCCCTGCCGAGAGCACGAGAGTACAGGGGACTCACGTTACCAACCGCTCGAACCCGGAGAAATCGATGGAGTCACTCATGGACTCAGTTACTTGGATTCGGGGCGTCAGGCTTTGCTTTCCGCTCGGCGGCGACTGCGCCTTGTTGGCCCAGCACGCGCAGAACAGCCCCCAGGCTGGTTTGCGCTTCCCCGAGGTGGGGACTCAGTCGAATCGCTTTCCGGTAGGATTCGGCGGCCGCAGCAAGATCGTTTTCAGCTACCTGGAGCAGACCTAGATCGTAGTAGGTTTCCCCGCGGTTGGGATCCCGCACCAGGGATTTCTCAAACGCGTTCCGAGCGGCCGAATACTTGTCCGACACAAACAGAGCCAGCCCGAGATAACGGTAGGCTTCGGCATTGTCCGGGTCGAGGCTCAAGGCCGTGCGGGCTTCCGCAACCGCGTTGTTGCCATCATTCGATCGGGAGAAGATGTACGACATCCCACTGTGGATCTCGGGAAACTCCGCATTCAGTTCTGCCGCATCCGCGTAAGCGTCGAAGGCATCATCCAGGTCACCCCTTT